>Ga0208848_1000036_pt1 | contig 24472 bp, 17 predicted proteins | sample NGESurshal072012_2_FD_184455 | JGI IMG/M metagenome (GOLD analysis project Ga0208848, IMG submission 184455) | Arctic peat soil microbial communities from Barrow, Alaska - NGEE Surface sample 210-1 shallow-072012 (SPAdes) | ecosystem: Environmental > Terrestrial > Soil > Wetlands > Peat ... | reverse complement strand
CTCGCGCAGCGGTTGCTGCCGGCGCGCTTGGCAGCCGCCATCGCCGGGCAGGCATTCGCATTCCGAGCCGGTGCTCGCGGACTGTGGACGCCGGCACTCGCGGTCCGGCTGGCCCTGCTGACCATTCTCGCGTTGGGGATCGATGCCTTCAACTTCACCTTGCTCTTCGCGGCGGTAGGGGTCTCGGTGCCGACGCTCAAGGCGATGGCCGCGTATCCCGCTTTGCTGTTGAGCTTCGCCGTCCCGGCCGGCCCCGGATATCTCGGCAACCTGGAGGTCGCTGGTTCGCTGGTTTTGCATGGGGGCCTTGGTCTCAGTACGGCCGTGGCCGGAGGAGCGATCGTGCTCTATCACGCGATCACGGCCGGAAATGCCTTGGTGCTTGGCCTCCTGAGCTTCTTCCTCGTCGGAGGGCGCCGACGTGTTCGCGCGGGAGGGCCGCGCCGCATCGCCGTGTTCCACTGCGGGTTCACCTATTCCGGCGGCGGTGAGCGGATCGTCATCGAGGAGGTCCTTGGGCTACGGCGACGTGGTTATGAGGTCGAGTGCTATGCGCCCACCGTCGACCAAACGCGCTGCTACCCGGACTTGATCGGCGACGTCCGAGTCCGTACTTTCCTTCCGCAGCTACCGCGCTGGTTCCCGTTCCGCGAAGCCGCGCAGATGGCAGCCACATCGCTTTTGATGCCTGCTTATGCGTGGCGTTTTCGCGGAGTCGACGCCATTGTGGGCTGCAACCAGCCGAGCGCATGGATCGCGTGGTGGGCCGCGAGATTGATGGACGTGCCGTATGTCGTCTACCTGAATCAGCCGAACCGCCTGGTGTACCCACGCAACATCGACCGAGAGACCGGTTGGGTGGCCAATGCGGACTACCGTCTTCTCGCGGCGATCGTGCTGCGCGCGACGCGCTTTGTCGCCTGGGCCGACCGGCGTTCCGTGCAGGAGGCGGACCAGCTGCTCGTGAACGGCGATTACATCGGCGACATCATCAGGCGCACGTATGGACGCGAAGCGATCGACTGTCCGGCCGGCTGCCATGTCGCGTCATCAGGCTTTCCGCTGCCGACCGAAGCGCGTTTCTCAGGTGGACTGACCATCAACGGGTATCCGATCCGGCGGCCGTACGTGCTGCTGACCAACCGCCACTACCCCCAGAAGCGTTTCGATCTCACCATCAGGGCCATGGCCGAGGTGCGTAAGCGCCATCCGCGCGCGCAGCTGGTGATACCCGGTCCTGCAACGGCCCACACAGCGTCGCTGAAGGCGCTGGTGACGGAGTTGGGACTTTCGGACGCGGTCCTCTTTCTGGGGGCGATTGCGGAGGATGAGCTGCAGAAGCTCTACGAAGGAGCCGCCGTGTACGTGTACCCGGCGCCGGAAGAAGACTTCGGCATGGGCGTCATCGAGTCGATGGCCAAGGGAGTGCCCGTCGTCGCGTGGAATCAGGCGGGACCGACGGTGACGATCGGGCCGGGAACGGGGCACCTCGCGGAGCCGCTCGTGGTGAGCGATTTCGCAGCCGGCATTTCGGTGTTGCTCGACAACCCGGCCGAAAACCAGGCGACCGGTGGGCGTGCGTTCGAGTGGGCGCGGCGATTTGACTGGGAGAGGCACATCGACACGCTGGAAAGAGCCGTGCTCGAGGTCGCTCGCAGCCACGAGCAGATCGCGGCGGAGGCGGCCACGGCTTGAAGCTGCTGCCCAGAATCCTCCCGAACGAAGAAGAGGAGGAGCTTAGTCTCGAGCAGGCAGACGAAGTGGCGCAAGCCCAAACGAAGCCTCAGCACCTCCACTGGGGCTGGACCGCCGCTGTAGCCGCAGTTGCCGCGATCCCGCGTCTCCTTTACCTGTTCATATTCACAGACCCGGAGAACCCGGGCCTGGGTGCTTACAACGACGTCTGGCATCACTGGCAGATCGCGTATCTGACCAAGGAGATCGGACTTTCCGCGCCGGGCGGTCCGAGGCTGTGGGATCTGAAGGGTCTCGACTACTTCTGGGGCGTTCTGCACCCAATCCTGATGGTCGCCGTCTTCGACGTGACGGGGTCGATCGACATTGTTCTGAACCGTCTGGTCAGTCTCGTCTTTGGCGTCGCGGTGGTCGTCCTCCTCTTCCACATCTGCCGACGTCACTGGGGGGTTCAGGCTGCGATCGGCGCTGCGATGGTGGCCGGCGTGCTCCCGACAAGCGTCATGAACGACGCCTCTGGGATGGTCGAGCCGCTGGGCGTCGCGCTCTGCCTCGTCGGGATCTGGGCGTGGCAGAAACCGAGCGGCTTCTGGTCCGGCCTGGCCCTGGGACTTGCCACGATGGCTCGCGCGGAAGCGTGGATATTCGGCCTGGGCTTGGTCGTCGCGGCTCTGCTTCGCAAACGGGCTCCTCAGCGTGTGCCACTCGTTGCGACGTTCGTGGTGGTGATGCTCCTCTACATGAAGATGTTGCTCGACCAGACGGGCAACGCCGTCTACCCACTGTGGTGGAACTTCTTCGCCAACGCGGTTGGCAAATGGGAGTACACAGCGATCACATCCGATCAGGCGACGGTCCGGCCTGTACTGGGCGGCCTCCTCGTTGTCGCGCTCGCCGGCCTGGCGTGGAGTCTATGGAAACGGCCGGCGTCATACATGCTGCTGACTTTCGGATTCGGCTATTGGGTGTTCGTGGCCGGCATGCTCGGCTTCACGTCGTACCTCGCGAGCTGGGTTTGGTGGATGCCGATCACGCGCGTCTTCGCATTCCCGTACGTTTTCGCCGGCGTGCTCGTCGCGGTGGTTCTGCTTTGGTGGGCACCGAGAAGGTATGGCAGGCGCGCGGTTGTGTTCGGCTGGGCAGCGCTCGTTGCATGCCTTTTGGTGGCGCAGCTTGCGTGGATTCCCATCGACCAGGTTTTCGGGCCCACCGAGGCGAACTGGCACTCGACGCTTGCGGCGAGCCGCCAGCTTGGCTCGTGGTACAACCAGCCGCCCTTCGTAGGTCACCAGCTTGCCGTGCCGCCTGACCGACCGGATGTCACCTATGGCCTCGCTCGCTTCGGCGGCGTCGAGGGCAAGCATCTTGTCAGCGAGATGTACGACCCCTTCTACTATCTGCCCAGCGGCTACACCTACCAGGACCATCAGCAGGTTGTGAGCACGCTGGTCCAGTGCTGGCTGGCCAAGACGGACACGCGGCTCATGGCGATGCCTGCGAACAATGCGAACTACGCGCTGATGCGCGAGCTCAACCCGGATTGGTTCACGCAGCTTGGGACGATGGGCGAGACACAGTGGCTCATCTATGGCGTCTCGGCGCCACATCCGACGCCGGCCTCGTGCGAGGAGGCGTCACGAATATCGGGCCACTAGTTCCCACACCGTCGTTCGATTACGAGGCGAAGCGATGGGGAGCGGCTCCTCTGCGGGCACGCCCGTGGTACATGAACGGCCTCAAACTCCGGTATCTGCTGGCCGATCTCCCGCCAGGGCCTGCTCGCGTGCTCGACGTCGGATGCGGAGCCGGCTCCGTCGCGAAGGGTGTGAAGCGCGAGCGACCGAACCTCGAGGTGTTCGGATGTGATTTGAGCCAGTCGGCCCTGTCTGCCGCAACCGCTGAGCCTGGTGGGGTTGAGTTCCGCCTCGGCACCGCGGAGCGTCTGCCGTTCGCGGATGCCGAATTCGATTTTGTGTGGATCTTCGACGTGCTCGAGCACGTGGACTCACCGGAGAAGGTTCTGGCCGAGGTGGCGCGGGTGCTCCGCCCCGGTGGCGAATTTCACATCGTTCTGCCGCTCGAAGGCCAGCCGTGGACCCTCTACCGAGTGGTGGGCTGCGGGACTCGGTGGACAGCCAAGGTCCGGCACGGCGGGCATATCCAGATCTTCTCGGCGGATCGGTTCGAAGCTGTGGCGTCGGCCGCTGGGCTTCGAGTTGAGCGAAGGCGGTGGAGCTATCACTTCGTCCTTCAGGTCGCCGACCTCCTCTATTTCTCATGGCTGGATTGGCGCGGCCCCGTGAGTGGCTCCGTGGAGGACATGGCGGTGTCGCGCGGCGGTGTCGGGGGCGCTGCGATGAGGCTGGCCGCGGAATCGGTGGCATGCGTGGCGTGGACTGAAGCGAGGCTTCTACGCGCCCTCCCCGGCGGTTGCGGTCACTTCACCTGCATTCGAGCGACGTGAAGAACGGTCTGACCCTGGCCCTGGGCGCTGTGCGCCTGGTGGTGGCCGCGACGATCATCTCAGCGGTCGCGTACGCGCTCAGCTGGCAGATCCTCTATTCGGGTCCGGTCGGTAACGACACGCTGTTCCATCTCCACCTCGCTCGGTGGGTTGATACGAGCTTCCCCGTCCTCCACTGGTGGTACCGCTGGGACGATCACGGCATCGCCTACCGCGAGGGCTATCCACTCGCGGCACACTGGGTTGCGGCGGCAGTTTCGCACCTCGCCTCGTTCGACCTATCGCAGGCGATGCAACTCGTCCAGTTCGCGATAACTCCGCTAGGCGCTCTCGGCATCTACGTCTTTTGCGCGTGGCGATTGCACCGTCCTCTCGCCGGTCTTCTGGCCGGCCTTGCGTATCTCGTCAGCCCGCTGACGTGGACGTTCCTGGTTGATTGGGGGCTCTATTCAAACCAGGCAGGGACAGTCCTGTTCATGCCCGGCATCATCGCCATCGATGTGTTCTTCGAAGAGTGGAACGAGGGACGTCGAGCTTGGAGGTTTCGGTTGGCCGCGTTCGCGACTATGGGCATGGTGGCTCTCATGGGTATGGTGTCGCCATTTCTGCTCGGCGCCGCCGTGGTTGCCATTTTCATGTATGCGCTGGCCATCACCGGGGGCGGCGTGCGAGCTCGTGCCGGGTGGTTGTTCTTGACGGCGCCGCTGTTGGTGGCCGGCACCTTCCTGCTGACGGCCTTCTGGTCTCTTCCGCAGCAAGCGTATCTGTCGTTTATCGCGACTCACGTTCCCCCGCGTGCGTTTGATCCAGGCCTTTTCAACGTGTGGGGTCTCGATCAGATATTTGGCCTCCACCCGATGCGACTAACAGTCTTGTTCGACCGGACGACCGTGAGCCCGGCCGTATGGCTTCCTTCTCTCGGGGGCGTCGTTGCTGCGCTTTGGAACGGCCGCGCCCGCGTGTTGGTCGGCCTGGTGGCCTTCGGTGTGCTGACCATGGTTACCACCGCGCTCGAGGCCGTGACCTGGGGGCTGCCGGTGCTGGGAAACCTGGTGCATGCACGAGCCGGCGTGACTCTGGTCCAGTTCTGCATTCCAGTGCTGGCGGGCCTCGGTCTCACGGAGACCCCGGTCGTGCTCGCCGAGGTGCTCGGAAAAGTGGCACGCGTCGGCGTGCGATCTCGCCGGGTCGCGGCCGCCGCCCTCGTATGCGTAGCGTTGGTGCTCGCCGCGTTCGGAGTCGGTCGGTTTGCGCACTGGGTGGACGGCAGCTCCACGGCTCTGGCGTATGGAGATTTCCAACCCAGCACAAATGACATCTGGGCCAGGTACCCGCCCGGCGCAGCACCCACAACACAGATTACGGCGCAGGTGACCAACCCTTCAGCCTGGCGACCGATACAGGTCGGTTGCTTAATCGGTTCCTGTGCGACCGGCTCTGGACTCGCTGCATACCAGACCCTGTTCGCCACACCACCGCAGCGCGCGCTGGTCGACGCGCACGTGCCCTTGCTACTGATGGCGGCTCCGGACCTCACTGGAGGAGGTCAGGCGTACACATACAACTTCCAGCTTCCGGCGTCGCCAGAGCTCGATAACTGGATGCTCGACAGCATGCTCAACCACCGAGGGACGACCGTCAAAGCGGAGCTGGCGTCAACCCTTGGGATCGATGCTGTGGTCCTTGGTGCGGCACAAGCCGCCCAGGGCGCCGATTACCAGGCACTCGGATGGAACCAGGTCAGCGCTTCACCGATTACATTCGTCAATCCGTCGCCAACGGGTCTCGCGACGCAATGGCCGTCTGGCGCGACCGCTCTTGTGATTGGTAGCGACCAATTCAGCGCATCCCACCCGTACAACGACCTTTTCGAGCGGGCCACGACAGGCATGATCCCGTTTACGTCCGGTTGGCTTTTGCGCGGGCAGTCCGAATACGTCGACGACTACACCGCGAGCCAGCTTGCCTCCTATCCGGCGCTGGTCCTGGTGGGCTATCGCTACCACGATCGAGCTAAGGCTTTTGGGCTGCTCGACGACTACGTTCGCGCGGGCGGGTCCGTCTACATTGAGACCGGCTGGCAGTACGTTGATCCTGATTGGGACCTGGGGTCGCCCGCCCCGTCAGTCCTGCCCGTCGGCGAGCTGCGGTGGAGTGCGCTGGATGCAACTGCGCCCGTCGAGGTTTCCGGGTCGGCCTCGCCGTCCTGGGGGTCGATGGCGTATGGCGCCTCGGGTTGGGGCGCGTCAAGCGCTTCCATGTCCTCGATGAGACCGGGCGCCGAAGCGCTCGTCACCGTTGGGGGCCGAGTGGTCGTTGCCCGAGAGCAACTGGGCCGCGGCCGCGTCTTCTGGAGCGGCATGAACCTCATCGCGCACTCCGGCAGCGCGGGGTCGGCCACCGAGGATCAATTCACAGCGGCAGCGTTCGCCTGGCTTTTGCATGCGGGCGAAGGTGCCGCCCAATTCGATTCAGGGGTGAAATGGACGGCCGATGACCAGGCTCGACTGCAGCTGTCGCCCTCATCATCGCAGACGTGGGTGCTGTTCAAAGAATCGTTCGCTCCCGGCTGGTCGGCAGAACTTCAGTGGCCGAATTCACCCGGGGTCAGTGCCGGCGGCCGGGCCATTCCCGTGCTCGACGGCGAGGCCGATTTCATGCTCGTGCGACTGGACTCAATACCCCCCGGGGCTCAGCTCGTGTTCACCTACGGTCCTACCAACGTGGTCTACCTGTCGTGGGCGTTCTCTTCGATCACTATGGCAGCCCTCTTGCTCTGGCTGATATGGCCGCGCTGCTTGCGACGCCTGACCAACCCTGCCTCGCGCCTATTGGTGGGGGTCCGTGACCGAGCGAGAGCTCGTTCTAGATGGAGCGAGGACGAAGGCTAGGCGATTGATCCCGCCCAGGCGATCAGGTCATTCAGACCTCGGTCGAATGGGATCTGAGGCTCCCAGCCAAGGTCCTTCTTCGCCTTGGTGATGTCGCTGACGTAATAGGTCTGGTCGCCCTCGCGCCAGTCCGCGAAGCTGTGCTGCGGCTTCTTGTTGGTGAGCTCGCCTATCTGTTCGATGACCTCGAGCAGGTTCCTCTGGTTGGCCGGGCCGCCGCCGACGTTGTAGATCTCACCTCGGGTCTTGCCGATGTTTTCGATCACCGCCGCATATAGGGCGCAGAGGTCTCGCGCGTCAAGCAGGTCGCGAACCTGCGTGCCGTCGCCGTAAATCGTGAGCGCCCGGTCATTGAGGATCGAATGGACGAAATGCGCGACCCACCCCTGGTCCTCGGTCCCGTACTGGTGAGCGCCGTAGATGCAGCTCTGCCGAAGCACGACCGTGTTCATGTGAAAGCAGCGGGCGTAATCCCTGACATATTGGTCGGCGGCGCCTTTGCTGCAGCCGTACGGGCTGTGGAAGTCGATCGGTTGGCTCTCTTTACAAGCAACGTTGTTCCGATCGAGTTTTCCATACACCTTATTCGTCGATGCAAACAGAAACGGCGCCTCCGGGTTGTGCAATCGCACCGCCTCAAGCAGATTGAGAGTGCCTGCTGCGTTGACGTCGAAGTCTGTGATGGGATCGACCAGCGAGGTTGTGACAGCGACCTGTCCGGCGAGGTGCAGGATCGCGTCCTGGCTCTTGACGTGGTCCGCCAGTGCGCTGGCGTTTCTCACGTCTTCCTTGATGAATGTCGTCCGCGTTGGATGGCGGGTGATCAGCCACTTGAGGTTTCGCTCAGTTCCGGGACGGCTGAGATTGTCGAGCAGCGTCACGTGCCACCCGTCGTCGATCAAGTGCAAGGCAGCGTTTACGCCGAGGAAGCCGGCACCGCCGGTGATGAGGATGCGTCGGCCGGCGGTGGGAGCGCGCCCACGCGCCGGGCGAGGCTCAACGCGCGAGGATGTTTTGGGTTCTTTCATCAGCGAGGTCGGGTCCATTGGGGGCACCTACGTTAAGACAATCTGACGCGAACGGCCACGCTGGCGCGGTTGTCAGCTGCGCATGCCCGTGTCGCCTGCAACCCATCCTTACCATAGGCGTGTGACTCCGCCCGAGCGGTCGATGTCCGCCCCCGACGCGAGGTCAGTGCGCAGCAACTGGGAGAGCGAGGTACGCATGGCCGGCGTGTACGAGGTGCTTGCCGGCGTCGCGTCGGATGCGCGGCTCAAGCGACGCCTGACCTCACTCGCGGAGACCGAACAGCGGCATGCCGAGGCCTGGGCATCGTTGCTTGACTCCGGAGGCGCGAAGCGCACGGACCGTGGGCCTCAGCTCACGGCCCGAGTGCTCGGGGCGCTGGCGCGTGTGGCCGGCATCGGCCCGGCGCTCGCGCTGGCGGGCGCCGCGGAAGGTCAGGTCCTGCGGTCCTATCTGGACCAGGTCGCGACCGTTTCCGACGAGCGGGCGCAGGTTGTCCTGCGGCAGGTGCTCCCCGAAGAGCTCGATCACCAGTCGGCCGAGGATATGGTTGCCGACCCTGCAGGATCGCCCTCCGCAGAGGCAGCCAAGCCTGAACCCGAGGAATGGCACGGCGGCGGAGTTGAAAGCATCCGAAACGTGATTTATGGAGTCAACGACGGTCTCACCGCAACGCTCGGCGTGCTTGCCGGCGTTGGTGGCGCGAGCGTCAACCCGCGGGTCGTGCTGATCGGAGGACTTTCGGCCATGATCGCCTCCGGCGTATCGATGGCAGGTGGGGCCTACCTCGCGAGCAAGTCGCAGCGCGAGGTCTTCGAGGGGCAGCTCGCCCGAGAGGCGGCCGAGATCGAGGCGATGCCGGAGCTGGAGCGCGCCGAGCTGGTCAAGATCTACCGCTCCAAGGGCCTGACGAAAGAGGAGGCCGCGACCATCGTCGGGCGAATCACCTCGGACCAGAAGGTCTGGCTCGAGACCCAGGCTCGCGAAGAGCTCGGGTTGGACGTCACTCAGTTCGAGAACCCTGTGCGCGAGGGTCTGGTGGCCGGGGTCTCGACACTCATCGGCGGGGCCATTCCGGTGGCGGGCTATCTGCTGGGCCGCGTTCTGCTTGGAGGTGCGTTCAACGGATTCGCCGTGCTGGTGGTCGCGTTTGTCGTGAGTGCCGTCTTCTTGTTCACAATCGGCTCGGCGCGGTCGTTCTTCACGGGAAAGGGCGGTGTCCGGTCGGGCCTGGAGATGCTGGCAGTGGGATCGGTCGTCGCGGCCCTCACCTATGGAGTGGGCCTGCTGCTCCGCGTCTAGCGTCCCCCTCCCGAGGTCCGCTGGAGGATCCCAGGAATTCCTGCAGCGGGGCGCTTGGTTCAGCCCGTCGCGATGCCCCGGAAGTAAGCGATGCTCACTACCCAAGCAGCGCCGGCCAGGATGACCGCTTCGCGGCGGCGACTCCCGCCGTGGGCGTAGAGGTAGGCGCCTGGGAGAAAGAGGAAGGCGAACACTCCGTAGACAACGTGGAGGAGCTCCGTCGGGTGGCCGCCAAAAGGGAAAGCAGCCAGGCCGAACAGGCCTTGAAGCGCGGTCAAGCCGGCCATGATCAGGTAGCTCGAACGAAAGCTTCCAGACACCTCGGCGTTGCGAAAGTAGCGGTAGGTTCCCCAAATCGCCAGAAGCAGCGCGAAGAGCAGCAGCGCCCGTGCGCCCAGGCCGTGAAGGAACGCAAGCGTTGTCAGCAACTGGCGCGGAGCAGGTGGCCGCTCCTCACGCTCGAGGTCTCGAAACCTGCTCGCGAAAGTAGTCGACGGTGAGGCTCAGCCCTTCTTCGAGACTCACTCGTGGCTCCCAACCGAGCTCGACGCCCGCCAGCTGGTTGTCGAGAGCAATGCGATAAACGTCACCCTTCCGAGACGGGCCGAATTTCGGCTCAAGGTGGTATCCGGTGAGCAGCGCCAGCTTTCTGTACAGGTCGTTCACTGTGACCGGAATCCCGGTGCTGACGTGGAATGTACCGCCAGACCCTTTCTCGAGGGCGGCCAGGTTGGCGGTGGCGACGTCGCCGACGTGAAGCATGTCCCTTGACTGCTCGCCCTCCCCGTCGATGGTGACCGGTTTGCCCTCGAGCATGCGGCTGGCGAAGATTGCGATCACCCGACCTTCCTCGGCATGAAAATCTTGCCTCGCGCCGTAGATGTTCGCGTAGCGCAGCACCGTGTAGTCCAGTCCGAATGTGCGCCGGAAGGTGCCCAGGTACTGCTCGAACGCGAACTTGCTGGTGCCGTATGGCGATAGGGGTCGCACGGGATGGTTCTCTGCGGCCGGCACGACATCGGGCTCGCCGTAAAGGGCGCCCCCGGTTGAGCTGAAGATCACCTTGTGCACGTCGTGATCCACGCAAGCCTTGAGGAGATTCAGACCGCCGATGATGTTCACCTGCGCGTCGTAAGTTGGGTCCGCGACTGACTTCGGCACCTCCGACTGCGCGGCATGATGGTTTACAAGTTCGGGCCGGAAGGCCGAGATCGCTTTTTCAACCTGCGGCTGGTCGCGCAGGTCGACCCTGTGCACCGCTGCGGCCTGGTTCACATTGTCTTCGCGGCCGGTGCTGAAGTTGTCCAGGATCGCGACCTCATGGCCCGCCGCGATATACGCGTCGACCACATGGGAGCCGATGAACCCGGCTCCGCCAGTCACCAGGATCCGCACGGCCAGTGACTGTACCCGGTTTACTTGCTGGCGGTGACTGAGCGCGGACGGCTGCAGGTCGAGGTGTTCAAGGCGACGCGTGTGCCAATTCCGCCCTCGTACTTGCGTGGTTTGCTGCAGCGGGCGGTTGCCGTGCCGGAGGTTGAGGCGAGGCTCCGGGCGGGGACGTCGACCGTCGCTGTCCGGCTCACGACAGACGACGAGCTCCGCCGGCTGAACCGAGAGTTCGCGGGCCACGACTCGGTGACTGACGTTCTTTCGTTCACCGGCTCACACCAGCACCTCGGAGACCTCGCCATCTCATGGCCGATGGTGGTTCGCCAGGCGCGTGAGTATCGCCAACCGCAGCAGACTGAGCTCGGCCTCTTGTGTGTCCACGGGTTGCTGCACCTGCTGGGTTGGGACCACGTAACTGCTGCGCAGCGGAAGGAGATGTCGCGGCTCACGATCGCCGCGCTGGCCCCGTCCGGCGTGCGGCTTGCGCGGGGACGCCTCTGAGCTCCGCGTAAAATCACCCCGTCAAGGGTCTGCGGCACTCGCCGCGGGCCTAGGTGCGTCTATTTGGATTTTGATGCAAGAAACCTCAGTTGAAGAAGAGGCGGTCGGCGAAGGGCTGCTGATCGTGGGCCTGGGCAATCCCGAGTCGGAATATGCCGACACACGACACAACCTTGGATTTGCATGCGTGCGCGAGCTTGCAAGACGCCTGGGTGTGCGGGTCGATCGCAAGCGATGGCAGTCGCTGGTGGGTCATTCAGAGGAGCGCCACGTCTGGCTTGTCATGCCGCAGACGTACATGAACCTTTCCGGACAGGCGGTGGCCAAGGCCCTGCGAGACACTCACGTGCCTCCGAATAAGACATGGGTCGTGTACGACGAGCTCGACTTACCCCTTTGCCGTATGCGAATCAGGCTTGGGGGCTCCGGCGCGGGACACAACGGAGTCCTGTCGCTGATCAGCTCGTTGGGCACCCCGGATTTCGTGCGCTTCCGGGTCGGCATCGGCAAGCCCGCACGCAAGGGATCTCAGCCGGGGCGGCAATACGTCCTCGGGCGGTTCACGAAAGCCGAATCGGCGCGTCTTCCGAGTGTCATCGACGGCGTGGCGAGCGCCCTTGAACTGGCGCTGGAAGCTGGTCTCGAGCGCGCCATGGATCGCTACAACCGCGCCGGCTCGCTTGGGTGCGACGAACTCGCATGAGCTCGCTATGGCAGAGAACCATCGCAGCGGCGCCAGCTCTTGAGAGGTGGATCGGTGGCGCCCCGAGCCAGCTCGAGGTTGGACGCCTGCCGCGTGCCGCTTGGCCCATCGTCGCCGGCGCAGTGGTGCGTGCTTGTGCCGCGCAGCGGCGGCCGGTGCTGATCCTGGTGCCCTCGCCCGAGCGCTTTTGCGATGAGCTGCGACCGTGGCTTGCGGGCCATCCCTCCGTTCACGTCTTCGCCGAAATCGGCGTTTCCTTCCTGGATCGGCCGCCGGCGTTAGACGAATCTGTCAACAAACGCCTCGAGGCGCTGGCGGCTCTGTCGCGCGCGGAAGAGGAGCCGGTGGTCGTCGTCTCCTCGAGGCGCGCAATGACCAGGCAGACCATCTCCCGTAGGGACCTGGTCGAGGGAACGGTGGCCCTGGCTCCGGGTCGAGGACCCGATCCCGTCACGTTGTCGCACCGCCTGGTCGAGCTGGGCTATTCGAGGGAGCCGCTGGTCGAGGACCGTGGGCAGTTCTCTCTTCGCGGCGGCATCCTCGACGTGTTTCCCGCAGCCGCCGACGCACCTGTTCGAGCCGAGTGGGCCGGGGATGTCATCGAAACGCTGCGCCTGTTCGACCCCGAAAACCAGCGATCCGTCATGGCAGTCCCTGAGGCCTCCATCAGGACCGGGAGGGAGCTGTTGCTTGGTCCGACGCGAGGCGCCGCGGCCGTTGCCCGACTGCGTGAATCCGTCTCGCTCGAAAGCTTGCGAGCTGATGTCCGCTCGGAGTGGGAGGACGAGCTGGTCCGGCTCGAAACTGGCGCCGCGTTTCCCGGAGTCGAGTTCTATGCGGCCTACCTGGATTCCAATCGACCATCGCTGCTGGATCACGTGCCGCCGGGAGCGGCAGTGTTGGACTTCGACCCGGAGCGGCAGCTCGCGGACGCCCGCTCGGTCATCGAGGAAGCCGAGATGTTGGCGGCAGCCGAAGCCGGAGGTGGCGAGCTGCCACGGGGTTTCACCCTCCCCACAGTCAGTGTCGATCGCCTCGACGATTTCGCGGGGCGGTCCCGGCTTCAGCTGAGGTCAGGCGAGTCAACTGGCGACGCGGAGGATCTCGGCTGGGCCGAACTGGAGCCGTTGGTCGGCCGACCACGAGCCGCCGCGGACCTTGCGGCCCTGAGTGGCTCGGCGTCGATCATCTTCGCGACGGAACAGCACGAGCGACTCGGAGCTTTGCTCGAGGAAAGTGGAGTCAAGCAATCGGTCGCCGAGGTCGACCTCGACATGGATCTCGAGCTCGAACCGGCCCTGCGGAGCGCGGACATTGACATCACGGCTGGCTGTTCGCACCCCCAGATCGGTTTCTACCTCGCGACCGATGCCGAGCTGTTCGGCCGGCTGCGCCGACCTTCGCGAGGTTCCCGTGGCAGTCGGACCCTGACCAAGGATCTGACCAAGGAATTCACGCTCGACTTCGCTCCCGACGAGCTCGTCGTCCACGTCGATCACGGCATCGCTCTCTTCAAAGGAATGCGCCTGATCGAATCGGAAGGGGCACATCGCGAGTATCTCGAGCTCGAATACGCCGAGGGTGACCGACTATTCGTCCCGGTGGAAAACCTGGACCGCGTCCAGAAATATCTCGGCGGGGAAGGGCAACCTGCGCTCCACCGGCTGGGGACCAACGATTGGACACGCGCGCGAGGCCGGGCGCGAAAGGTTGTCCAGGACGTGGCCGACGAGCTGCTCAAGATCTACTCGCTGAGAGAGGCAAGGCCGGGAATCGCTTTCGCTCCGGATACTGCCTGGCAGCAGGAGCTCGAGTCGTCCTTTCCATATGAGGAGACTCCCGACCAGGTCGCCGCCCTGGCGGAGATCAAGGCCGACATGGAGTCCGATCGGCCGATGGATCGGCTGCTGTGCGGCGACGTAGGGTTCGGTAAAACCGAGCTTGCACTGCGCGCAGCGTTCAAGGCGGCCATGAGCGGAAAGCAGGTCGCACTCCTTGCGCCGACCACTGTGCTCGCCCAGCAGCACTTCCACGTGTTTCGCGAACGGCTGGCCAAGTTCCCCGTGGTCGTCGAGATGCTTTCGCGATTCGTCGACGACGAGACGCAGGCTCGCAACATCGAAGGCATCAAGGCCGGTCAGGTCGACATCGTCGTCGGCACGCATCGCCTTCTTCAACGGGACGTCCGCTTCAAGCGCCTCGGTCTACTGATCGTCGACGAGGAGCACCGATTCGGTGTGATGCAGAAGGAGAGATTGAAGAAGCTGCGCACGCAGCTGGATGTGCTCTCGCTCTCGGCGACGCCCATCCCGCGGACGCTGCACATGGCCGTGGGCGGAATCCGCGACATGAGCGTGATTCAGACTCCGCCGGAAGAACGTCAGCCGATCAAGACCTACGTGACTGCAGATGAGGACGAGTTGGTTCGCGAAGCGATCACTCGCGAGCTACAGCGTGGCGGCCAGGTCTACTACGTCCACAACCGGGTGCGCACTATCCAGAAGACTGCGCAACGCATCCGCGAGCTCGTCCCTGAGGCACGGGTCGCGGTCGGGCACGGCCAGATGGGCGAGGACGACCTGGCGCACGTGATGGTTGAATTCGAGTCGGCAAAATACGACGTGCTCGTCTGCACAACGATCATCGAGTCAGGCCTCGACATCCCCAACGTCAACACGATCATCGTCGAGCGCTCGGACCGTTTCGGGCTGGCCCAGCTTTATCAGCTTCGAGGCCGTGTCGGTCGATCCGGAAGGCGTGCTTACGCCTACTTTCTCTACGACCCGCGCCGTTCGTTGACCGAACAGGCCGACAAGCGACTGGACGTCATCTCAGGACTTCACGAGCTGGGTCAAGGATTCAAGATCGCACTCCGCGACCTCGAGATTCGCGGAGCCGGCAACCTGCTGGGCACGGAGCAGCACGGTGCGATCGCGACGGTAGGGTTCGAGATGTATCTGCAGATGCTGCAAGGCGCTGTGGCGAAGATGCGCAGCGGTTCCGAAGAAACCGCTGTCGGAGATGTGCTCTCGACTGCAGAGATGAACCTGGACCTGCCGCTCGATCACTTCATCCCTCGTTCGTTCATTCGAGACGAGAAATTGCGGTTGGGCGCGTACCGGCAGCTTGCCTCTACCGAAGACGAGGAAGAGCTGGACGCTGTGCTCCGTTCACTCGAGGATCGTTATGGACCGGGCCCGACTCAGCTCGACAACCTCGCGTACTCGCTACGGATCAAGCTGCGAGGACAGCGGATGGGACTGCGCGGAGTGGTGGCCGAAGGCCACAACATCGTCATTCGAGTCGACCCTCAGCGCTTCCTCGACGTCGACGAGTTGTCGAGACGAATGGCGGGCCGGATCGCGGTTGCGCCGAACCGTTTGAAGATGAGGCGGCAAGGAGAAGGTTGGCAGCGGGATCTGCTGCAGCTGCTCGACGAGATGGCTGAGCTTTACGGCTCCGGTCGCGGTGTCGTCACCGTGCCGGGTAACTAGAGCTGCCGTGCCAGAATCAGTGCCCGTGTCTGGTTCGAACCAGAGGCCCTACTCGCCCGGAATCGAGGCGATCTTCGAGGTCGTCGCGAGACTTCGCGCACCCGGCGGCTGCCCGTGGGATCGGGAGCAGACGCACGAGTCGCTTCGGCCGTATCTGCTCGAAGAGACGTACGAGTTGCTTGAAGCGATCGACTCAGGCGACGACTCCAAGATGATGGAAGAGCTCGGTGACGTCCTGCTGCAGGTCGCCATGCATGCCGAGATCGCCGATCTAGAAGGTCGCTTCGACGCCGCCAAGGTCTCCGAGGCAGTCGCGGCAAAGATGGTCGCGCGCCATCCGCACGTCTTCGGCACCACCTCCGTCGCCGACGCCGACGAGGTACTTCGCAACTGGGAGCACCAGAAGCTTCACGAGGCCCGCAAGGCGGGCAAGGACGAGTCCGTCGTCGATCGCGTCCCGGCGACTTTGCCGGCTCTCGCCTGGGCGCTCGGCCTACAGAAGCGCGCGGCGCGCGTGGGTTTTGATTTCACCTCGCCGAAGGAGGCTGCCGATTCGGTCGCCGAAGAAGTTCGCGAGCTTGCAGCGGCAACCGACGCGCAGCAGACCTTTGTGGAGATGGGCGACCTGCTCTTCGCGATGGTCTCCCTCGCGCGCCGGTTGAAGGTGAATCCCGAGGATGCGCTGCGGGTGGCCGGACAGCGCTTCCGCGACCGTTTTTCCAGGACCGAAGCGTCGTTGCGCGAGGAGGGCCGTGCCTTTCGCGACCTGGATTCCGAAGAGCTGGCACGACGCTGGGAGGAAAGCCGCTAGGTAGGACGCAGGTCAATTGCGGGGGCGTTTGCTATAGTCGGCTTCCCCTCCGCCGGCAGTCTTGAACACGATCCAGCATGAGATACAACAGAGTCATAGTCGCCTCCGGCACCCTGCGCACGAGCGCGTTCGGAATGCGCCGTGCGCTTGTCATAGCAGTCGTGCTGGTCGCCATGATCTGGGCGGGCATCGCCTTCGCCCAGGAGGCATACATCGGGCACAAGCTCAGCCAGCAGGCCGCGGATTTGCGCAACCAGAACACGGTCCTCGCCGCGCAAAATCAGGGCTACAAGAAAGATGTCCAGGCCATCACCTCAGGAGCAGCGGACGAGGAGGAGGCCAGGCTCAATGGATACGCCAAACCGCAGGAGCGGCTGTACCTCGTCACAGCAGCACCTTCACCGTCTCCGACACCATCGCCCTCACCATCGCCTTCGGCTTCACCCCGCACACACTGAGGCGCGCCGGGCGCGGGAAGGATGGGACCTACTGATCGCTCTGCCGGCCGGTCGTAAGCCCGGCGGTATACTTTTGAACGCGGAGTGGAGCAGCGGCAGCTCGTCGGGCTCATAACCCGAAGGTCGTCGGTTCGAATCCGACCTCCGCAACCAATCTCGACCAACCACCGAGTCAGGCCCAAATAGGGGCCACCGCGAACTCACGGCGAAGCCTCCGAGTTCGTGGGGCTTGGGATCGGATTCGCCGCATTCTGGAGAAGACTTGAACAAGAGGAAGCGAGTGGCGCTGGCCAAGCGACGGGTGAAGAAGCGCAAGCTGAAGGCGCGCGCACAGACCGCAAGATAGGATCTTCTCCTTCGAGGGCGCCCAGCTCGCGCCCGGCTTGCGCGGTGCCGTAGCTCAGGTGGTAGAGCGCGCGACTCATAATCGCGTTGTCGCTGGTTCGAGTCCAGCCGGCACCACCATGCTGCTGACACACTCCTCCGAGCCGCTCATCAAGGGCATCCAGAGATCCTTGCTGATCCGACCTGGAGATCGTGTGCTGGTCGCGGTCTCCGGAGGTCCCGATTCCACCGCCCTGCTGGTCGCCGTCCATGAGCTTGGCTTGGATACGACCGCGGCGCATTTCGATCATGCGTTGCGAGACGGCTCAGAGAAAGTCGCCGATCAGGTTGGCGCCTTGTGCACCAGGCTGGGCGTATCGCTGGTCGCCGAACGTCGCCGGTCGCCCATGCCGCGCGGCTCAGTGCAGGCCGGCGCGCGCTCTCTCCGATACGACTTCTTGGATCGGGCCCGGGTACAAGCCGGCGCGACAGTTGTCGCGCTCGCTCACACCGCGGACGACCTGGTAGAGGGCGCCGTGTTGCACCTCATGCGGGGATGCGGGCTCGCGGGCTTGCGAGGCATGCCGGCGAGCCGCGGCGCTTACGCCCGACCGATGCTGGCGGTCTGGAGACGCGAGGTCGTCGAGTTCCTCGCGCAACGCGGACTCACCGCGTACGACGATCCGGCGAACGCGGACCTCAATTTCGCGCGCGCGCGCGTGCGGCACGAAATTCTTCCCGCCCTCGAGCGAGACCGGCCGGGCATCGGCCGCCGGTTCTACGCCGTCGCTCGACACGCCTCAACGCTGCAAGACGCGATCGAACGGCAGGCCCAGGCGCTGCTCAGCGCCGGAGCGCCGACGAGACTGGACGTGGCGCGGATGCCCGAACCGGTCGCCGTTGAGCTCATGAAGATTCTGTACTCGAGCGCGGGCGGCGTGGATCCTGCCTTATCGCGCGCCCATCTGACCTCGATGCTCCGGCTGGTCGGCGGCGGCCCTGGTGGCCGAGGCGTCGATCTTCCCGGAGGTCTGCGCTTTCGTATCGTGGGCAACCACATGGAAGTCGTTGCGCCGGCAGTCACTCGTGCCGAAAGCGTCAGACCGTTGCTCGACGTGCGGCGGTGCAGTGGCTGCGATGATTCAAACGCAGTGCACCTCAGGCTCGCGGCCCCCGTTCACGTGGGATTCCGGCGGCCCGGCTTGCGCATGCGGCCGGCCGGTGGGAGGGGCTCGCGTAAGCTGCAGGACATCATGGTCGATGCCCGCATTCCGCGAGAGGATCGCGACGCGTGGCCGTTGGTTTTCGCCGGCGATCGGCTGGCGTGGGTACCGGGAATCGCGCTCGATGCTGACCTAGCGAGCGTGGCGGGCGAGCCCGCCCTCCATGTTGCAATCTCGCCGATGCCGGACCGCTGGAAGCCTAAAGTTGCTAGGCTAGGAATGCCGAACAGCCCTCGAGGAGAGTCGAGTTGAGTCGTTTTCCCCGCTCCAGCCTGTTTTATTTCGCACTGGTCGTCGTACTCGGCCTGGTGTTTTGGTTCACGTGGCAATCGTTTCAGAACGGCCAGAACTCGAGCGACTGGCACTTTTCGACTCTGATGACCAACGCGGCCGACGGCGGGGTCAAGTCGCTCGAGATCAACAGCACCGACGGAATCGCCATCGACTCGCAGGGCCGCAAGCACAACGTCGTCCTGCCCGACCCCACATCTGGGGACGCATGGCTCACCGAGCTCCGGAGCACGGACCACGTGGACGTTTTCTACGACAAGAACAACAGCGGCAGCTACTTGATCAGCGTTCTGCTGCCCAACATCATTCTTGTGATCCTGATCGCCGCCTTCATGTGGTGGGTGCTCCGCCAGACGCAAAGCGGCAACAACCAGGCGATGTCGTTCGGACGGTCGCGGGCGCGCATGATCGCCGGCGACAAGCCCGCCATCACCTTCGCCGACGTCGCAGGTGTGGAGGAGGCCAAACAGGAGCTTTCTGAGATCGTCGAGTTCCTCAAATACCCAGAGAAGTTCGTGGCCCTCGGGGCACGAATCCCGAAGGGTTGTCTGCTCGTCGGGCCTCCCGGCACCGGCAAGACGCTTTTGAGCAAGGCCGTGGCGGGAGAGGCGGGCGTGCCCTTCTTTTCGATCTCCGGTTCGGAGTTCGTCGAGATGTTCGTCGGTGTCGGCGCGAGCCGCGTGCGGGACCTGTTCGACCAGGCCAAGAAGAACTCGCCATGCATCGTGTTCGTCGACGAGATCGACGCCGTCGGGCGCCAGCGAGGCGCGGGCCTCGGCGGCGGGCACGACGAGCGTGAGCAGACGCTCAACCAGCTGCTCGTCGAGATGGACGGCTTCGACACCAACACACATGTCATCGTCATCGCGGCAACGAACCGGCCGGACGTGCTCGATCCGGCGTTGCTCCGACCCGGACGCTTCGACCGCCACGTGACGCTCGACCGGCCGGACATCAAGGGCCGCCGCGCGATCCTCGACGTCCACGCGCGCAACAAGCCGCTCGACTCTACTGTCGATCTCGACGTGCTGGCCCGCCAGACGCCCGGCTTCACCGGTGCCGACCTCTCGAACCTCATCAACGAGGCCGCCATCCTTTCCGCCCGTGCCAACAAGAAGGTGATCGGGCAGGACGAGCTCGAGGAGGCGATCGCCAGGGTGATCGCGGGCCCCGAGCGCAGGAGCCGGCGCATCTCAGATCACGAAAAGGAGATCATCGCGTACCACGAGGTCGGTCATGCCCTCGTGATGAAGGCGCTTCCGCACACCGACCCGGTGCACAAGGTGTCGATCATCTCGCGGGGCATGGCGCTGGGCTGGACGATGAGCCTGCCCGAGGAGGACAAGTACCTCATCTCGCGAGACGAGCTGATGGACCAGATCGCCGGCATCATGGGCGGCCGTGTCGCCGAGGAGATCGTCTTCGGGGACATCACGTCCGGGGCTGAGAACGACATCCTGAAGGCGACCCAGATGTCCCGCCGGATGGTGACCCAGTGGGGAATGTCGGACAAGCTGGGCAACGTGGCGATGGGTCACCGAGAAGAGCTCGTGTTCCTCGGTCGTGACCTGGGGGAGCAGAGGAATTACTCGGAAGAGGTCGCCGCCATCATCGACGAGGAGATCCGCAGCATCGTCGACCACGGCTATCAGACCGCGAAGGCGATCCTCACCCAGCAGCGTCACCAGATGGACATAGTGGTCGAGAAGCTGAAGGTGGTTGAGACGCTCGATGGTAAGGAGCTGGATGCGATCCTCGCCCGCGAGGCGCCTCAAGCGCCCGCCGCCAGCTCGACCGCCTCTTAGCACCAGCACGCCGGCCCATCAGCGGCTGTTCGTCGTCGGGCGGGGAAACCTGGGCCGCACACTGGCGGGGGCGTTCAAAGCAGCCGGCCGTCGGGCGGAGCTGCGGCCGGCGAGAAGAGGCATCCCAGGCCTAGTCCGCAGCCTTGAGTCTTCTCCCGACGCGATCGTCTTTCTAGCGGTACCCGACGACGCACTCCTGCCCATCGCCGAACGGCTGGCGGGCGCCGGCCGGCGAATCCCACAGACGGTGGCTTTCGTGCATCTCAGCGGTGCTCTACCGTTGGGCGCCCTCGAACCTCTGCGAGCGCGGCATTCAATCGGTTCCTTCCACCCGCTTCAATCCTTCCCTGAGCCGCGCTCGCCGGCAGCACTCGGCAGCATCGTCGTAGCTGTGGACGCGACAAGCACCTTGCTGAGGCGGCGTCTGACCAGCCTCGCGCGAACTCTTGGCGCCAGGCCAAAGCGTGTTGGCGACGGCGAGCGCGTCCTGTATCACGCGGCGGCGGTGTTCGCGTCGAACTATGTCGACGTGTTGCTTGCCAAAGCCGTGCAGCTACTCGAGACCACCGGCTGGAGTGAGAAGGAGGCGACCTCTGGACTGCTCGCGCTCACCGAAGGGGTACTCGCCAGCATTCGTAAGCGTGGCGCGGCCGCGGCGCTCACCGGGCCGGTTCGGCGCGGTGACGTCAAGACGATCGAGCGCCACCTGTCCGCGCTCGCTGAGCTCGCCGGTTCGGCTAGATCCCGGCGCGAGCCGCCGCTTGTGGATTTATATCGTATGCTCGGCTTGATCGCGCTCGAGATCGCAGTGGAGGCGGGCATTGAGCCTGCGGCGGCCGAGCGGACGCGCAGGGCGCTGACCCCAAAAGCGGCAGCGACCCGAAGGAGACGTCGGGCATGACAACGGTTCTGGATGTCCAGCGATTCAAGGATGAGCACCGCCGCTTCGCCATGCTCACGGCGTACGACTACCTGAGCGCCAGGATTCTCGACGAGGCGGGCATTCCGATCCTTCTTGTCGGGGACAGCCTCGGGATGGTGATGCTGGGTTACCCGACCACCCTGCCGGTGACGCTAGACGAAATGATCCACCATGCCAAGGCGGTCGCCAGGGGTTCTCGACAGGCACTGCTCGTGGGCGATATGCCGTTCATGTCTTATCACGTCTCCGTCGAGCAGGCGATCGCCAGCGCCGGCCGGTTCCTTCAAGAAAGTGGCATGCACGCCGTCAAGCTGGAGGGCGGCGGTCGCATCGTTGAGATCACCCGCCGCCTGACCGAGCTGGGCATCCCGGTCATGGGTCACCTTGGTCTGACGCCTCAGTTCGTCCACCAGATGGGCGGCTTCAAGGTCCAGGGCAAGGGCCAAACTCAAGCGGCGCGGATCCTGGCCGACGCCAAAGAGCTCGAGCAGGCTGGAGCGTTCAGCCTGGTCCTCGAGGGAATGCCAGGCGAGCTCGCGAGCCGCGTCACGCAGGCCGTTCGGATCCCAACCATCGGCATCGGGGCCGGTGCCGGTACCGACGGCCAGGTGCTGGTGTTTCACGACATGCTCGGCCTGACGACCGGCAAGGCGCCGAAGTTCGTCAAGCGCTACGCCAATCTCGCCGAGGAGATCAGCAGCGCCGCCCAGCGTTTTGCCCGAGAGGTCGCCGGTGGCGAGTTCCCGGGCCCCGAGCACGCTTACTCGGCAAACGGCGCGGCACCGGCGACCAGCGCAGAAAAAGAAGAGGTCAGGTACGGCGCCGGATAGTCCTTTCGCCGTATTCGAAGATCCCGGCTCGATGCTCGAGGCGTCGCGGCACTGGCGCCGCGAAGGCCTCGCGATTGGACTCGTGCCGACCATGGGCGCGCTCCACGCGGGACATCTCAGCCTGATCGAAGAAGCACGTCGCGAAAACCCGATCGTCGTGGTCAGCATATTCGTGAACCCGATCCAGTTCGGTCCGGGCGAGGATTTCTCCCGCTACCCACGCGACCCGGCTCGAGACGCGGTGCTTCTGGCGCGGGTTGGGATCACCGCCGTATACCGTCCGGCCGTCGACTTGATGTACCCCCCTGGATCGAGCACGCGGGTCCACGTGTCTGGGGTTGCGGACCTCCTGGAGGGGACCGCCCGTCCCGGGCACTTCGATGGCGTAGCCACGGTGGTCAGCAAGCTTTTCACCGTGGTCCAGCCAGATCAGGCGTATTTCGGTCAAAAGGACGCGCAGCAGGTGGCGGTGGTGAAACGGCTGGCGCGCGACCTGGATTTTCCGGTCAGGATTCGCGTTTGCTCGACGGTGCGAGAGGCCGACGGTCTGGCGCTGAGCTCGCGCAACGCCTTCTTGAGCCCCGAGGAGCGCGAGGCGGCGGTATGCCTGAGCTCGGCTTTGCGGCTTGCCGCCGAAGCCTACGCCAAGGGTGAGCGGCGCCCGGACCAGCTTCGCAACTCGCTCCGGGCCCGACTCGACGCGGAGCCGCTTGCCCGGGTCGAATATGCCGACATCGTCGATCCCGAGACGTTCAGTACCCCGGGATCGCTCGCCGTAGTTGCCGTCCGGATCGGCAGGACCAGGTTGATCGACAACCACGACCTCTCGGAGAGCTTTCCCGGATAACGCACCATTCTGAGTTACAATGGCGGTTCGTATTGGCGGAGGCCGTTCTGACGACCAACACCACACCAATAATCCTTAGGGGGTACGTGCGTTGTCCAATGAGTCCGGTGCTGTCCTGATTGAACAGAAGGAGGCGCCTGACCAAGACCCATCCTACGTGATGACCATGGAGGACTACCTCCACTACGACCAGGAGGCCTTCAAAACACCAAACCACGGCGACATCGTGGATGGAATCGTGGTCCGCGTCGACGCAGACGAGGTCCTGGTCGACATCGGGGCCAAGGCTGAAGGTGTCATCTCGAGCAAGGAGCTCGGCTTGCGCGGCGACCTGGATTCGGTCGGGCTTGAGCCCGGCGACCAGATCAAGGTCTATGTCCTCCAGCCGGAGAATGAGGAAGGCAACGTCGTCCTCAGCCTGCGTCGGGCTCGGGCAGAGACCACATGGATCGTTGCCGCGGAGAAGCAGACTGACGGCTCGGTCATAGAAGCGGACGTCCGCGAGCAGAACAAGGGTGGTCTCATCGTCAACATCCTTGGCCTGCGAGGCTTTTTGCCCTCCAGCCAGGTGGCTCGGGCTTACGCCGGCAGCCTGGAATCGCTGGTCGGCCAGCGGATCCCAGTCAAGATCCTCGAGGTCAACCGAAAGCGCAACCGCCTGATCGTCAGCCAGAAGGCTGCCGAGGACGAGGATCGCGCCCGCAAGCGGGAAGAGCTTTTCAGCCGGCTCCAGACCGGAGCCACGGTCAAAGGGACCGTGTCAGGTATCACGAGCTATGGCGCGTTCGTGGACATCGGTGGCGCGGATGGACTGATCCACATCTCGGAGCTGTCGTGGGATCGGGTCTCCAAGGTCACCGACGTCCTGCAGCTCGGCGACGAGGTCACCGTGAAGGTGATCAAGCTCGACCCCGAGCAGACGCGCATCTCGTTGTCCTTGAGGCAGCTGCAGCAGGACCCTTGGGAAAGGCTCGTCCAGTCCATGCCCATCGGCTCGATCGTCGAAGGGCAGGTCACGAAGACCAAGAAGTACGGCGCCTTCCTCCAGATCATGCCCGGCATCGAGGGGCTGCTCCACATCTCAGAGTTGTCGTGGGAGCACGTCGAGCGGACTGAAGATGTGCTCAAGGTGGGGGAGGAGCTGCAGGTGAAGGTGATCGGGATCGACACCGCCCGCCGGCGCATCTCGCTCAGCCTGAAGCAGCTCTCCGCGCCACCCGCCAGCCTGGCGGTCAACGGACGCCCCGAGCCGGCGCCGGTTGAGTACGACGACACCGAGGACGAGTCCTAGCCCGCACCGGTCGGTTGCTTAACAAGCAGGGTTGCCTTCCTCCCGCCTGCCTGTTTGAGTTGACGGCGGCAGGTGTTGCTCGGCTCGGGGGAGGGAGCCAGCGGGACAGGGAGGGCCCACCCCGAGGTGCGACGCGCCGGGTTCAGCCCCCGACGGAGGCGAGGCGCTGTTGCGCCGGAGCGTAAAAAGGGTCGATCTGAAC
>Ga0208848_1000035_pt1 | contig 24479 bp, 32 predicted proteins | sample NGESurshal072012_2_FD_184455 | JGI IMG/M metagenome (GOLD analysis project Ga0208848, IMG submission 184455) | Arctic peat soil microbial communities from Barrow, Alaska - NGEE Surface sample 210-1 shallow-072012 (SPAdes) | ecosystem: Environmental > Terrestrial > Soil > Wetlands > Peat ... | reverse complement strand
AAGCCGACTGTCATCACCAACCCGCCGCTCGCGGCTATCACGCAGCCGATCCGTCAGGCGCGCTCAGGCCAAGTGCGCTACCGCGACACGAGGGAGTCGGCATTCTCGGGACGCAATGGATTTGTGACCGAGTTTCGGTACAGCGCGTGAGCGCCCTCGCAACCCGAGGCCCCGCCCTCACTACGGGTGTTCTCCTACTGGCCACCGTCGTTGCTTGGGGAGTAATTCTGGGACCGCTGCGGAACCTCGGCATGGGTGGCATGCAGGGCGCCACGATGAGGGTCGAGATTCCACTCTTCATGATCACTTGGGTCGTGATGCTGGTGGCGATGATGCTTCCAGCGGTGACACCGATGGTCCTGACCTACCAGCGGATCACGGCCGCTCGCGGCAAGGGATCGGTGATGCCGGTCGCCTTCCTCTTGGGCTACTTGATCGTCTGGTCGGCAGCCGGGATCGTTCCCCTGGTCTTCAACTTGGTCCTCCCTCAGGTGCAGATGTCGCTTGGCATGGACGGTTGGGCGCGGCTGTTTGCGTTTTCCCTGCTCACGGTCGGCCTGTACCAGCTCAGTCCCTGGAAGGCGGCTTGCCTGAAATCGTGCCGCTCGCCGCTCGGGTTCTTCATGGCCCATGACTTCGGCGCCGGGCTTACGGGTGCGGTGAGGCTTGGCGGATTGCACGGCTTGATCTGCGTCGGCTGCTGCTGGGCGCTGATGGCCCTGATGGTTGTCGCCGGCAGCATGAGCGCGGCGTGGATGGCGGCGCTGGCCCTGGTCTTCATCACCGAGAAGGTCTGGCGGCGCGGCCTGGCTCTCAGCAGGGTGGTTGGCGCCGGCGCGCTCGCGGCGGCGGTCTTGGTCCTCGTCACGGGCTGGACCCTATGAGCACCAGCTGGCGGATCGCGGGACCTTACTTCGAGTCATGCAACTGCGAGGCGATCTGTCCGTGCCGAAGCGTTGATGGCAAGCCGGGCTCGCGCGCGACATATCGCTACTGCCAGTTTGCCATCAGCTGGACGGTCGCTGAGGGCCAGTACGGTGAAATCGACCTGAGCGGCCGGCAGGTCGTGATGGTCGGGTACTGGGACGAGGATGAGCGGGGCGCGCCTTGGCGGGTCGGAGTGTACGTAGACGAAGATGCGCCCGATCTACATCGCGAGCTGCTGGCCGGGATCGTGACCGGGCAGCACGGCGGAACCCCTGCGCGACAGTACGCGGGCGCGATCTCCGAAGTGCTTTTTGTGGAACCAGCAGAAGTTGAGATCGACCACAAACCGGGCCAGCAGCGGATCCAGGTGCGTGGTCACGTCGAGGCCCGAGCCGCGGCCCGATACGGAACCGACTCCACGGTGCGTTGCGGCGTGCCGGGCCACGACCGCAACGGTTACGAAGTGATCATGGAGCTGCTCCAGGTCGGCGGGGGCGGTTTCGATTTTGCCTTCGAACGTCGCTGTGGATTCGCCGCCAGCTTCGACTATCGGTCCGACTGACCGTTCAGCGACGGCTCCATCCGAATCGACGTATCGATGTGTGGCAGGCGTCACATTCGTACGGCGATGCCGGTGGCAGATCGTTCTAATTGGTGGCACTCAAGTTGTACCCAGTGAATTCGAGCCGATATTTCTGAACGGGGCGTAAAGGCAGCCTGGCCCCGGCGCCCGTGGGGGCGGATCTTGTCAGTTCTTAACATGATTGCGGGATTCCTTAACTGCCCGAGCCCAATAACCTCGTAGGTTTACTTTCAACGCCGCGGCACCAAAGGGTTGTGGGAAGGTAGGTGAGGGGCGATGAATAGGTGGCGTATTGCGGCCGCCGCGGCTGGATTGCTGGCCGCGCTCGTCGCAGTCCCCGTACAGGGCGCCGAATGGTGCTTGCGAGATCCCGAGCTCAACGTCCCGATATCGCCTCACACCTCCATCACGGTGTTTGTGACCGAGGGCGTGATGGGTTCGCAGCATCAGGCGGCGCTCACGTTGGCGAAGACCAGATACACAACCCGGACCGTTAACGAGACCAGTGTCCTTGTGACGATTTACGACTACATCCCGACCGACTCCCAAGGGACTTTCGCGACCGAGATGATAGTCAGTTCGCAGCCTGTCGGCAGCGGTGTCGTGTATGGCACCGCATATGGAATGAGCGGCTCAACCATGTCGCTTTCCTTCTGGATCAACGCCGAGAAAATCAAGGGATGATCGGCAACCGCAAATCGCCGGACCTGCTGACGGTTAAGCTCGGCAACCGAGTTGCGATCCTCGCGGCACTGGCCGCCGCCGGGGCCGTCGCCATACAGGCCCTTTGGGTCGTGGCCTGGCGAGGATCTTGGTCAGTCGACCCCCGATTGATGGGTGTATTCGGCCTTTTGGCGGTGACTGCATCTCACTTTCCGGTTGAACTGACGCCGAGGTACAAGACCAACGTCGTTACCGCCGTAAACTTCGCGATCCTGTTGCTGTTTCCGGCTCCGATTGCGATTGGGCTTGTTGGTCTTTCGGTGCTTCTCGGCAACGGCACGATGGCCATGCGCCGCAACCAGGAGGGCGGCAGAAGGCGTGGTGTTTACGACAGCCTGTTCAACACGGCGCAGATGATGATTTCGACAGGGGTCGCAGCAGCGGCGTTATACGCGTTGCGGCCGGAGACGTCGGCTGCGCATCCAACGCTTGCGGACGCTTGGGCAATTCCAGTGGCCGCCGCGGCGATGTACTTCACGAACACCGGTGCTGTGGCGTTGATCGTCGGAATTCAAACCCGACGAAAGCTGTCCGACGTCTGGTTGGCAACCCAGCGCCTCGACGGCCCCTCGGAATCGGCCCTGTACCTGATCGGCTTCGTCACGGCCATCATGGCGAGCGTTTATGTCTGGGTGCCCCTGGTGATGGTCATTCCCACGGCTGTGGTTTACCTGTCCAGTAAGCGGGCGGTGATGCTCAATCAGCAGACAATCGATGCGGTCGAGGCGATGGCGGACATGGTTGACATGCGTGACCGCTATACCGCAGACCATTCCAAGCGGGTGGCCGCCAACGCGGCGACCATTGCTTCGGCCATGGGGATGAGGCCTGACGACGTGGCCACCTTACGTTTGGCGGCCCGGGTCCACGACCTTGGCAAGATCGGCCTGCCCGACAGCATTCTTCGGAAAGAGGGCAAGCTCGAACCCGAGGAGTTCGCTCTCATGAAGGAGCACCCTCGGCGTGGACATGAGATCCTGGCCAAATTCCCGCAATATCGCAAGGGCCGCGAGATCGTGCTCGCGCACCACGAACGCTATGACGGCAAGGGCTATCCGAGCGGACTTACCGCGGACCGAATATCGCTGGGGGCCCAGATCGTCGCGGTGGCAGACGCCCTCGACGCCATGACATCCGACCGACCATATCGGGCTGCTTTACCCCTCCACCAGGCGATGACCGAGTTGCGCATCGGCCGTGCCACACAGTGGAGCCCGGCCGTGGTCGACACCGTCGAGCGGCTGACCCAGGTCGCGAAGCGGGAGCTTTCGTTCGGCGACACAGCGGCGCAACCTCAGCCTGCCTGAGCCTCCATGCGCCAGCCGCAGCTATTGGCCGTCCTGGAGCACGGTTTTCAACTGCGAGGTCGAGATATTACCGCCGCTCAGGATCAAAGCGACGCGATGCTCCTTGAGCCGGCCTTTTAGTGCCAGCGCTGCGGCAAGAGGCGATGCACCAGCGCCCTCGACCAGGAGCCTGGTCCTTGCCAGGAGGATCCGAACGGCCTCGGTGATGGCTTCTTCGCTGACGAGGACGAAGTCGTCGAGCAGGCGCCGCAGTATCCGCTGCGGGAGTTCAAACGCCGTCCCAGTCGCAAGGCCCTCCGCCCAGGTCCTCGCGACTACCTCGACAGGTCGCCCGTCGCGCCACGAGAGGTACGCCGCCGGCGCGGCTTCCGCTTGGACGCCGATGACAACGATGCCGGGATTGATCGTCTTGGCGACAATGCACGTACCTGCGGCGCCGCTGCCGCCTCCAACCGGAACGATGATTACATCGATTCGCGGCTGCTCGCTGAGGATCTCGAGTGTGTGCGTAGCCACGCCCGCTATGAGCAGCGGTTCGTTTCCAGAGTGGATGTAGCGGTACCCGTCTGCCGCAGCAAGCTGCTCGCAGGCCAGGCGAGCCTCGTCGTAGCTGGCGCCCACCAGATTCACCGTGGCTCCCAGCTCCCTCATCGAGTCGACTTTGGCTGCGTTCGCGTTCGTCGGCGCACAGATGATGGCTTTGACACCGTAAAGCCTGGCCGCGTAAGCGACGGATTGGCCGTGGTTCCCGGTCGAGGCGGCGATTACCCCAACTTCGCGCTCTTGCTCGCTCAGCTGTGAGATCAGGTTGATGCCACCGCGCACCTTGAATGCTCCGGTCGGAAGGTGGAGCTCATGTTTCAGGTAGACCTCTGTGCCGACCATCTCGCTGATCGCCGCTGAGCGGCGGAGCGGGGTAGGAGCCAGGTGCGGCCTGATTCGGGCGGCTGCCGCGAGAACGTCCGGCATCGTTGGCTCAACCAAGCCCGACATGAGCGTGTCGTACATCGCCTCCATTGGTTGCTACGAAGGATACTTGCGCCTCTCGCGAGTCGGTAGCAATGTGGCAAGGGTTCGAGTGCTCATTCGGACTCAGACGAGCGCACCCGATCGCTGGCGCTCCCCCGCTGGGCGGCCTCCCTAACGAGGGACCGAAGACCCTCGAATCGAAGGATGCAGCCGCGCAGCCTGACGTTGTACGGCGGACGGCAGAATCGCTTCATCTCCACGTTTCTTCTTCCCGCACCAGGCGCTTCTCGGCCTCCTCTTCAGCCACCGACCGGCCCAGGGCGTTGCGAGACAGAACCGCGCCAACACGCTCAACGAATTCGTCGACCGTGGCCTGGGCGACCCCATGCAGCGCGGCTGCGTCGGCGGCGCGGCCGATCGCACCGGCCGGTGGTTTATATCGGCCTTCGAGCTCGAGATGGTTGGTCCCGTCGGGCAATCGGTAGAGGCGCAGACGTCCTCTCAGGATTGGAAACGGCGGCTGCGCGTCGAGTGAGCGCCAGGTGATTGGGACGCCAACCTCACTGCCGCCGTCCTTTGCTGCCCCGACCTCGATCTTCGCGTAACGGGGCAGCCGGCCGGCCGGAGTGCCGGTCTCCAGTTCCGTGATCTTCGCGGTTGCCGGCTCGAACAAGCCGGGCATCCAGTTCTCAGGGCCTTCATCAAGCGCCGCACACAACTGATCGAATTCACCGTTGACGGCTCGATGCGCGGCTACCTTCATCTTTCTTCAGCGCAAGCCTGGCCCACCGCGGCTTGGGCCGCATGTGCCATTCGGTCTCCAGAAGATCGGACGTCCGGCACTGGATTCACCTGGTGGCGGTCGGTATGGTGAGTGTGGTTCCGGGAGCCGATGGGCAACGGCCGGGGCGAACCCCTGCAAGGGAGGGATGCTTGAGCCGAAAACCCACGACTACCCGGGACATGATTGCGACCGATAGTCTCGGACGGCTGCGCTAGAACTCAATCGCCCGCGTGCGGCGCCGGCACCTCCCAGGTCGGAGGGGACCAAGAAGGGTTGACCGGCTGGTTAGACTACGTTCAATGTCCAAAACCGCTCCTTTGGCCACGCCTGCCGGCGCCCCGGACCGCAAGGTCGACCTGGTCCGCGCCGCCTACCGGCTGTTCAGTGAAAAGGGCGTGCACCGCGTTCCGCTGGACGAGATCGCGGCCGCGGCGGGCCTCAGCAAGGGCCTGGTGATCTACTACTTCAAGACCAAGGAGAACCTGGTCCTGGAGACCATGCGCTGGGCGCTCGACACCACCGCCGAACGGGTCCGGCAGGCGATGGCGAAGGCCACCACGCCGCACGGGAAGGTGCTGGCGATGATCGACGGGATCTGGTCCGGACCCGAGACCAACCGCCGCTTCTACCTCCTCTATCTCGATCTCGCCGGCCATGCCGCGAGGGTTCAGCACTTCACGAAGCTCAGCGCCACGTTCCATTCGGTCGTCAACGCGCTCTACGCCGAGGTGATCGCCCAGGGCGTCGCGGAGGGGGCCTTCGCGGTCGAGGATCCCGAGGAAGGGGCGGTGGCGTTGCGGGCGATCATCGATGGGCTTTTCTTGCAGTGGCTGCAGGAGGCCGACTGGGAACGGCTCCACCCCTGGTACCGCGACACATGCAAGCGCGCCGCGGTCGCTTACCTGGCTCGGACGCCCGGCTCCCCGGCAGCCTGAGGCCTTCCCGGGAGCCAAGCCCAGGGCCGCCCCATGACTTGACTTGACTGACTGGTCAGTCTAAGATCCTAGGTGGCGCCGCAGCGCCACAGCCGGAAAGCGTCAATGAGGAGCGCTGTCTATGGCGGTCGAGGTCCGATCCGGATTCGAGGCGATCCTCGAGCGATGCTCAGAGCTGGCGGAGGACGTCGCCTACCCGAGTGTCAAGCGCTGGCGCGAGGACCACCCGGGCGGGCATGCCGTCGGCCATTTCCAGGTCTACTTCCCGGAGGAGCTCATTCATGCGGCCGGGATGCTGCCCGTAACGCTGATGGGCGCCGGCTCGCGGCTTGAGGCAAAGCAGGCCGACTCTCACATCGGCTCATTCATCTGTTCGATCTGCCGCACCTCGCTCGAGCTCGGCTTCAGCGGCCGCGTCGGCTTCCTCGACGCCTTCTACACCACCCCGATCTGCGATGTCGCGCGCAACCTGGCCGGCATCTGGGGCCGCAACTTCAAGGGGATGACCGCAGAGATTCTTTACCTGCCCCAGAACGCCAACGCGAAGCAGGCTGTCACGTACCTCCGCAACGAGTACGCGCGAGTCATGGCTGAGCTGGAGCGGATTTCCGGACGACCGATCGAGGAAGCCGACCTTCGGCGCAGCATCCGCGTCTACAACGAGAACAGGCGCCTTTTGCGCGAGCTTTACAGGTTCAAGCGGGAGACGCCGTGGCTCCTTTCCACCACTGAGACTTACGTCCTCGCCAAGGTAGGCACCGTCATGCCTCGGGAAGAGCACAACGAGATCCTTCGTGCGGCGCTGGCCGAGATCCCGAACCGGGACGGCCGCCGCCAGGACCGGGTCCGCGTGGTGTTCGAGGGCGGCTTCTGCGAGCAGCCTCCGCTCGACATGCTCCAGCTGATCGAGGAGGCCTGTTACATCGTCGATGACGACCTACTGATCGGGATGCGCTGGATCGTGGAGGACGTCCCCGAGACAGGCGATCCGCTCCACGCCCTGGCGGAGAGCTACCTGGAGCGCTCCACCTACAGCTGCGTGCAGCACGACGACCGCAAGCCCAAAGAGGAGATGCTCTTGCGCCGCCTCGCCGAGTCTGGTGCGCAAGCCGTGATCCTCGCCGCGGCGAAGATGTGCGAACCCGGACTCGACGAACAGGTTGCCTACTCAAAGGCCCTCGAGGAGAAGAAGATCCCGTTCCTTCTTCTCGACTTCGAGGAGAAGATGACCGCCTTCGAGCGGATGCGAATGGAGGTCGAGACCTTCGTGGAATCGATCCTGTTCGACTGAAAGGAGAAACAGAGAAATGTCCGTCAAACAGGCTCACGCGCCGCAGCTGGAAGGCGAGCTCGTCGGCCGTGGCCGGCGCGACGGCAATCGCCTGTTCAAGGAGTGGTACGCGGAGCTCGACGCGGCGGCCGCCGCCGGCGATCCCACGGCCTACGTGTTCGTGATGGGCTCGGCGGCCGAGGTCCTCAAGGCCTTCGACCTGAACCTTGTCTTCCCCGAGATCAACTCGCTCCAGATGGCCGTCCGCAAGGTATCCCTCGATTACCTCAACAAGGCCGAGGACTACGGCTACTCGACCGACGTCTGCGGCTACGTCAAAGCCGACGTCGGCATGCACCTCGACGCTCGCAAGCATCCGAACGGCCGGATCCCAAAGCCCTCGATCGTGGTCGCGACCAACATGTGCAACACCTACGTCAAGTGGGTCGAGATCTGGCAGCGGATGTATGGCTGCAAGGTCTTCGTCCTCGACATCCCCGGCCAGCGGGGCATCGGCTGGAGCACCGAACCCGGCAGCGAGCAGTTCGAAAACGACCGGCGCTACGTCCAGAGCCAGTTGGAGGAGCTGATCGAAGCCTGCGTCGCGGTCACGGGCAGGCCGTTCAAGATCGAGCGCCTCCAGGAGAACCTCGCCCACGTCAACCGGATGGCCGCCGACTGGAAGACCGTCCTCAGGCTCAACCAGAACATCCCGGCGCCCTTCAACGCGATGGCCGACGGCCTGACCTACATGGGTGTGCTGAGCGCTTACCGCGGCACCGAGACCGGGGCCCGCTACATGGCCGAGCTGCGTGAGGAGATGGAGCACAAGGTCCGGCTCGGCATAGGCACCATCGCCGAGGAGCGCTTCCGCCTGCACGGGGTCGGCCCGGCCTGCTACCCCTACTTCCGCCGCTTCCTGGAGCTATTCCAGGACTGGGGCGCTGTATTCGTCAGCACGGAATACCTCGCCTACGCCGGCGGCGGCCTCGACCTGGGCATTCAGTTCGACGTCGAGCGGCCGCTGGAGAGCCTCGCCGAGCAACTGCTGATCACCGGCCGGCGCTCGATGTCGAACATGTTCTTCAGCCAGGACCAACTCGCCGACACGGTCCGTGATTGGAAAGCAGACGGCATCGTCTATCACTCGGTCAAGAGCTGCCGGACCGTGAGCACGGGGATGGCCGACAGCCGCGAGTACCTGACCCGGATCAAGGACGTCCCGTCGCTGTTCGTCGAATCCGACCTCGTCGACCCGCGGATCTGGTCGGAGGCCCAGTTCAAGAACAGGATCGACGCCTACTTCGAGGCGCTCGGAGCCCGTAAAGCGGCCGCCCTGGTGGCGGCGAAGAGGTGAACCAATGCTCGTAGGAGGAGTTGACGTCGGCTCTACCCAGACCAAGGCGGTCATCATGGACGGCCAGCGCCGTGTGCTCGGCCGGTCGCTGATCGACACCGGGGGCATCGTCACAGCCGCCGCCGAGAACGCGTTCCAGCTCGCGGTTGCGGACGCCGGCGTCCAGCGCTCAGATGTCGCCTACGTGGTCGGCACCGGCTACGGCCGCTACAAGGTCACCTTCGGCGACACGCAGGTCACCGAGATCAGCTGCCACGCTCGCGGCGGGCAGTACCTGTTTCCGAAAACCCGCACCGTCCTCGACATTGGCGGCCAGGACACGAAGGCGATCAAGATCGGGCCGGAGGGCCAGGTCCTCGACTTCTCCATGAACGACAAGTGCGCCGCGGGGACGGGCCGGTTCCTCGGTGCCGCCGCCATGGCGCTGGACATCCCGCTCGGCGAGCTGGGTGCACTGGCGCTGGCGGCGAAGAACCCGGTCAAGATCACGACCACCTGCACCGTCTTTGCCGAGACTGAGATCATCAACTGGCTCGCGCGCGGCAAGAAGGTCGAGGACGTGCTGATGGGAGTCCACCAGGCGATCGCTACGCGCAGCATCTCGCTCTTGCGAAGGGTCGGCGTCGAGGATGAGCTCACCTTCACGGGCGGCGTCACGCGGAACATCGCGATGGTGCAGATCCTCGGGGAGATGCTCGAGACCCACCTGAACGTCAGCGAGGAGGCGCACTACATGGGCGCCATCGGCGCATCGCTCTTTGCTCTCGAGAAGGCGCTGACGGGAGCCGCCGGTGCGGTCGAGGCGATGACGGTCGGTGCCCAGCTCGACGCCACCCGCGCTGCGGGGGGCGACTGCGAGATCTGCCCCGAGCTACCCGATCGAAAGTTCAACGACGCCCAGGAGCGTCTGGCCAAGCCTCCCCAGCTGATCCAGATTGGCCGGGTTGGGGAGGCGGCGAAGCGATGATCATGGTTGTCGGCATCGACGTCGGCGCGACTTACACCAAGGGGCTCGCGCTCGACGAGGAGAGAAACGTCGTCGGCCGCTCGATGGTCAAGACAGGCTTCAACCTGGCGGGGGCTGCCGAGCGCTGCTATGCCGAGGTACTTGCCTCGGCGGGCCTTGTGGAAGAGGAGGTCGACTACGTCGCCTCGACCGGTTACGGCCGGTACGTCGTTCCCATGCGCGACCTCCAGATCACGGAGCTGACCTGCCACGCAAAGGGCGCCTGGTACCAGTTTCCGAACACGAGAACAGTGCTCGACGTCGGCGGTCAGACGGTCAAGGCGATCAAGCTCGACGAGCGCGGCAAGGTTCGGTCCTTTCGCCTCAACGACAAGTGCGCTGCCGGCACCGGCGCCTTTCTCGAGAAGACCGCTCGCTACATGGGGCTCGACCCCGCCGAGATCGGCTCGCTGGCGATGGTCTCCAAGGAGCCCGTGACCATCTCGAGCGTATGCGCCGTCTTCGCCGAGTCCGAGGTCATCAACCACCTGACCAGCGGCACCAGGCCGGAGGACATCATGTACGGCGCAGTGCTGTCGCTGGCCGGCCGCGCGCACCAGCTGATGAAGCGCGTCGGCATGGAGCCGGAGTTCACATTCTGCGGCGGGATGAGCCGCAACGAGGCCTTCGTCAAGGCCATCAAGCACGAGCTTGGAGCTCCCGTCAACGTGCCCGACGGCGACAAAGGGCACTTCAACGGTGCCCTCGGCGCCGGCCTGCTCGCCCTCGACCGGGTGCGCAAGCTGCAGGCAGCGGGGGAGTGGACAGATCGCACCCACCGAGTTGCGCAAGGAGTTGTCGCATGACCACATTCAAATCACGCCCGCCGGCCGACTTCGGCTTCGAGCAGATCCTCTACGAGAAGTCCGAATGGATTGCCCGGATCACGATCAACCGGCCTGAGGTTTACAACTGCTACACCGCGCAGACCCTCCAGGAGATGACGCTGGCATTCCGCGATGCTGCGTGGGACGACTCGGTCGCGGTGGTCGTCTTGACCGGCGCCGGCGAGAAGGCGTTCTGCACCGGCGGCGATGTCGCCGAGTACCAGTCGAAGTTCCTGAAGCGCCCTCGCGACTACTGGAAGTACATGGGGCTCTTCCAGGAGTGCCACGACCAGCTTCGCAATCTCGGGAAGCCGGTGATCGCGCGCATCAACGGGATCGTCGCGGGAGGGGGCAACGAGTTCAACATGGCTTGCGACCTCGCCGTCATGGCCGATCACGCGACCATCCGCCAGGTCGGTACTCAGGTCGGCAGCGTCGCCGCCGGGGGCGCGACCCAATGGCTCCCGATCATGGTCGGCGACCGCCGCGCTCGTGAGCTGCTGTTCACGTGCGACCCGATCGACGCGGCGACCGCCCTCGACTGGGGCCTGGTCAACCGCGTCGTGCCTTACGCCGAGCTGGATGCCGCCGTCGACGTCTTGGCTCAAAAGCTGATCGACAAGTTCCCCGAGTGCACGCGCTATACGAAGGAGGCGGTCAACTACTGGAAGGACCAGGCGTGGGCGGCCTCGATCGGACATGCCCGCGACTGGCTGAGCCTCCACTTCGCAACCCTCGAGCCCTGGGAGGGCATGACCGCCTTTGTCGAAAAGCGGAAGCCGGACTACCGAGGTATCCGCCGGAAGGCGGCCGAGGGTGGCTCGAGCGAGTTCGTATGGGGACCCTATGTCGGCGCGTGCGACTCCTGCGGAGCAAAGGGGATCCCCGCCGAATTCGCCTTCTGCGGCAAATGCGGCGCGCCGCTCGCAAAGGTCCCAGCCGGCGCTGGAGCCGGCGCGTCCGACGGGCGGTAGAGGCGTGCTCCTGAGTGCCGCCGCGGCGATCGACAGGCTGGTGCCCGAGGGCACCCGCCTCCTCGCGGTCGGCGGAATGCATATGCACAACAACCCGATGGAGCTGGTCCGAGAGCTGGTCCGGCGGCGGCGGGGGGTCCACCGCCTCCTCACCAGCCCTTCCGCGTCGTTGGCCGCCGACCTCCTGATCGGTGCAGGCCTGGTCGACGAGGTCGCCACCTCCTACATCGGTTTCGAGCATCTGGGCCTCGCTCCCGCCTACCGCCGCGCGGCCGAGTCCGGAGCGCTCACGGTGCTCGAGCTCTGCGAGGCCGCAATCGTCCACGGCCTCTACGCCGGCGCCGGCGGGCTACCGTTCGCAGCCCTACCGCCGGGGCTCGAGCTGTCCGACGTCAGCAGCGCCAACCCCGAGCACTTTCACACGATCACCGACCCTTTCACCGGCGAACGGGTAATGGTGGCGGCCCCGCTGCGGCCGGACGTGGCGCTGATCCACGCCCTCGCCGCCGACGAACTTGGAAGCGTCTTCTTCGCCGGTGCGCACTTCACCGATCGACTGATGGCGATGGCGGCGAAAACCGTGATCGTCCAGGTGGAGCGAATGGCGGAGGCGGGTGAAATCACCGCTCAGCCGGCAGAGAGCGTCCTGCCCGGCTTCCTGGTCACCGCGGTCGTCGTGGCTCCGCGCGGCTGCCTGCCCACCGCCTCGCACCGTGCGTACGGTTACGACGAGCCGGCGCTTCGCTCGTACCTGAAGCTTGCCCGGACCGAAGATGGCTTCGCGGAGTACCTGCAGGTCAACGGAATGGCCGCGGCGGGAGTGACGGCGTGAGCGTCACCGTGGAGTACTCCATCGGAGAGCTGATGGCCGCGGTGATGTCGCGCCAGCTGCGGCCGGCTGAGGTAGCGATCATGGGCGCGGTGAGCGCGCTGCCGCAGGCGGCCTGCCGGCTGGCGCAGCTGACCACGGCGCCGGGACTCTGGTTCATCGCCGGTGGCAGCGGTGCGGTCAACCCGCATCTCGAGCCGTTGGTAGCTTCCAGCTGCGACGAGCGGCTGCTGGACGCCGATGCGGTCTTGAGCTTGCCTGACGTGATCCTGGTCGAGGGACGCGGGGATTTGATCGACGTTTTCTTCGCGGGCGGTCTGCAGATCGACGTACGCGGCAACTGCAACCTGGGCCCGGTCGGGCCCTGGAGCCACCCGACGCTGCGCGGACCGGGCGGTGTCGGCCTGCCCTTTGTCGTGCGCGCCAAAAGAGTCGTCATCTACTCGATGTCCCACGACCGCCGGACATTCGTCGAGCGGGTCGACTTCGTGAGCGGACCAGGCTTCCCGGCCGGACAGCTCGAACTGCCCGGGGGCGGTCCGTCGCTGATCGTGACCCCACTCTGCACGATGGACTTCGATCCCGCAACGCACCTCGCAAGGCTGGCCACCCTGCACCCTGGCGTCACGCTCGACCAGGTGATGGAGGCGACCGGCTTCGCACCGATCCTCCCGGCCAAGCTCGACACCACCCCGGCGCCGACGCCGGAGGAGCTGTCAATCCTTCGCAGCCTGGACTCGGCCGGCCTGCTGCGTGTGGGCGCGGGAAGATGAAGCGCTTCGACGACCAGGTCGCGATCGTGACCGGAGCAGCAAGCGGGATCGGCAAGGCGACCGCAATTCGGTTGGCGGGCGAGGGCGCGGCGGTTGTGATCGCCGACGTCAACGGTGAAGGCGCCGGCGCCGTCGCCGGGTCGATCTTGGAGGGAGGCGGCCGGGCACTTGCTCTGCAGGTGGACGTCACGGATGCCCCTGGAGTCAGGGCGATGACCGAACGAGCCATCGATGCGTTCGGCAAGGTCGATATCCTCGTGTCCAACGCGGGTTGGGATCGGGCCGCTCCTTTCGCCGACACCGACGAGGAGCTCTGGGACCGTGTCATCGCGATTAACTACCGCGGCCACCTGGCGGTATGTCACGCCGCTCTTCCTTATATGAGGGAGCGGGGCGGGGGCAGGATCGTCACCGTCGCCTCCGACGCGGGCCGGGTCGGATCCAGCGGCGAGGCCGTCTACTCCGGGGCCAAGGGCGCTGTGATCGCTTTCACCAAGGCCCTCGCCCGCGAGGTCGCGCGATACGGGATCAACGTCAACTGCGTGGCGCCGGGCCTGGTCGACACACCGCTGCTCGCAGAGATGCCCGAGAAATTGATCGCGGCGATCGTCCGCTCCATTCCGCTGAGGCGCACCGGGGTACCAGACGAGATCGCGGCGGCCATCTGCTTCTTCGCATCACCCGACGCCGCCTACATCACGGGTCAGACACTGAGCGTCAACGGCGGCCTGGCAATGCTATGAGCGTCGCCACAGGAGGCTGACTCGACATGGAAACGATCATGGAAGAGCTCTTGCGGCAGCATCGTGACGCCGAAGCGATGCTGGTCAAGCTGGCCGCCGGCGTGGACCGAGTGCAGCGCGAGGGCGTCAAGGCAGCGGGCGTCCTCGATGACCTGCGTGACCTACGACACGAGATCCAGGGAGAGGTGCTCAGCCACTTTCGCGAGGAGGAGCAAGCGCTGTTTCCGGTGCTGGGCAGGCACATCGACAGCGCTTCGGGTCCGATCGCGATGATGATGGAGGAGCACGCGATCTTCCGCCAGCTCGAGCTCCAGTTCGAGGAGGCGGTGGCCGCCCTCGAAGCGGGCTTCCGCGATGGCTGGGAGGAGAAGGTCTGCGACGCAGCCGGCTCGATCGCGCACCTGCTGCCGGCTCACATCGAGAAGGAGGAGAGCGTTCTGTTCCCGATGGCCGAGGACGTGCTCAGTGCGGACGAGTGGGATCACGTGCGGCGACTCTGGCAGGAAGCGTTGGCCGCGGTGCTGCCGGCCTGACGCTGCTCGGATGTCCCGTGCGCGTCACCTCAATGGAGCTACGGCAGGCAGCCGAGTCAGGTGGATATGACGACGACGGGCGGTAGGTGGGCTCCCACATGCCTCTCGTACCCGCTGTTCGAGCTGATCGACGGGACCTCGCGCCAGTCCCTCCGAGTCCGCTCGCGCATTAGGTCTCGGCCCAAGCGTCAGCCCGAGCTGGCCCTGGAGCTGGTGACAAACGGACCCTCGCATCAGAGTCGTTGGGCCTGCTTACACAACCCAGGCGGCCCGCCTGTGCCCGGTGGTCAGTCTTTTGCTGACAGACTGCGGCCGTTGAAGGGCGCGCCAAAGAGCGGAGCGAACAGGCAGACGTTGAGGACGCCGGCCAGTAGCGGAGCAAGGCCGACAATCGCGATCACGATTCCCCAGGTGTTCTGCAGGTAGAGTCCGATCGCGATCAGGACCAGTCCTGCGACGATCCTCGCCACCCTACCCCAGCTGCTTGCCATCCATATGGCAAATTCCATTTCTTTTCACCTCCTTTGAAAGTGATTCGTTTCCGGTGTCCGCGGCCTTTCAATCGAATCGGCGACCAGCATGAGCCTGGCGGCGGCATCCACCGCGACGGGCTGGAGCTTCGGATTGCCGACCATACCGAGCGCGACCAGTGGATCGAGGAATGACACCTGCGAACCACCCTCCGGCCTCGCCTCCACCACTACGTTGCACGGCAGGAGCAGGCCGATCAACGGCTCGGCTTCCAGTGCTTGATTCGCAAGCGAAGGATTGCACGTGCCGAGGATCCGGTACTCGCGGAAATCCACGTTCAGCTTCTCTTTCAGAGTCGTGCGCACATCGATCTCGGTGAGGACGGCAAAACCCTGTTCTTTGAGCAGCTCGCGCACGTTTGCTTCAGCCTCGTCGACACCGAGCTCGGACTCGACGCTGAAGCCGTAGGCGTTCCTATGCATCACGCCCTCTCCTGGCCGGCGCGCTGCAGGACGGACTCGACAAATATGGTCTCTGGCAGCGCGCCCACGAAACTGGCGGCGCAGTTAACGTCAAGTCTCGCGAGGCGCTCTCCCAGCTTGGTCTTGGTGATTCCGCCGATCAAAGCCATGTGACCCATCTCCTTCTTGTCACCGCGCTCACGAGCGCAGTTCCGCCAGCGCACTCAGGCCGTGTTCGACACGACGCTTGTACGCCGGGGCCAGTTCCGCACCGCTCAGGCAGGCACGCAGGTTGCTGGCCACCAAGCGATGGCTCAAGCGGTCGGCGGCGTTGCGCATGGCCGAGATCTGGCGGACCACTTCCTCGCAAGGGCGCCCGGTCTCGATCATGCGCTCGATTCCCCGGGCCTGGCCTTCGATCCGGTGGAGCGCGGCGATCAGCTCGGCAGCTCTCTCATATTGCATGTAAAAGAGTATACCCCCGGGGGTATGGAACTATTCCAGCAGCCCTCGTCGGGCATGTCCCAGTCATCCGCCCGCCCGGACCTGGTTCTTTGATTGCTTAAGCACACAGGGCCAGATGGCCCTGAGCCCCAGGGACTCCCGCCTCTCGCCCGGGGCGACATGAGCGCCGAGACTCGTCCCTATCTGATGGCCGCGAACACCTCGAGTATCAGCGTGCGGCACCTGGGGGGTGATCGCCTGCAAATCGAGACGCGCGGGCATGCATTTCGTACTGACCAGCCGGTTGAAGATGGAGGCGACGACACAGCCCCCACGCCGACCGAGCTCTTCCTCTCCGGCCTTGCCGCCTGCGTGGCGTTTTACGCACAACGTTTCCTGCGCCGGCACGGGTTGGCGACAGACGGCCTGGCGGTGACCTGCAACTACGCCTGGGCGCAGAATCCGACGCGGATCGGCGAGATCGACCTCGCGGTCGAGGCACCAAGTCTCCCCTCAACTCGCATAGAGGCTTTCTCGCGCGTGATCGAACATTGCACCGTACACAACACGTTGCAGCAGCCCCCGCAGGTCCGCTTCCACGTGCGTCCGCTCAAGGTGGCAGCCGCTTCGGGCGTGGTCTGATTTCCTCTTCTGGACGCGGAAGCCACACTCGTCGTGGCGGTTCTCGCACCAAATGTCAGCACTTGATCTCGACCTCCAGCGGTCCACGCCGGAGCAGCCCTGGCACACTCATCGCCGTGAGGAGCGGCTGAAGCCAGGCGAAACGATGCCGGACAAGATCCAGATCTGGCCTTCAGGTACCCGCTTTCGGGCGAGCCAGCAGCTCCGCCCGCTGATCCAGGGGCGCCACGTCCAGCCGTACCCGCGGGGGGTGGTCTCGATGGCCCACGGCGAGACCAGCAACGCCGGAACCCACGTCATCCGCGCCGGCGCTCGCTTCGACTCTCACATGCTCGTGCCGGTCGCGTCGCGGGCGTGAAGCTTCTCATCCTGCTCACCTTCCCCGAGCCGATTCGGAACGTCTACCGCGACGGCCTGGCCAAAGCCTTTCCGCAACTGCAGATTGACGTGGTCGACCACCACAGCAAGGTCGACCCCTATATCGGGGAGGCGGACATCCTGGTGACGTTCGGTGCGCAGATGGCTGATCACGTGCTGGAGAAGGCCACCAACCTCAAGTGGATCCAGGCGCTGGGGACCGGCGTCGACGGGATCGTCGACAGCCCCGCCCTGCGCGACGGCGTGATCGTGACCAACCTGCGGGGGCTGCACGGAGCTTCAGTTTCGGAGTCGGTCCTGGCGGCGATGCTGGCACTCTCGCGGAACCTGCCGCGGGCGGTGCGGAGCCAGGATGCCGGTCGCTGGGACCGGTTCCCCGTGAGCCTGGTGAAGGGCAAGACCGTCGGCATCCTGGGCGTCGGAGTCATCGCCACCGAGCTGGCGCCGCGCTGCCGCGCGCTGGGTATGACGGTGATCGGCATCACCTCGGCACCTCGAGGCGTTGCCGGCTTCGACCGGATGGTCGGTCGAGATGAGCTGCTCGACGTCGCGGCCGAGCTTGACCACCTTGTCCTGCTGGCGCCCTACACGGCCGAGACGCACGGTATCGTCGGCGCCCGGGTGTTCGAGCGCATGAAGCGATCTGCGTTTCTCGTCAACGTGGCGCGCGGGGGACTCGTCGACGAGGCGGCACTGGTCGAGGCCCTTAAAGCCGGGCGGATCGCCGGCGCCGCGCTCGACGTGTTTTCCGAGGAGCCGTTGCCCGAGGGACACCCGTTGTGGTCGATGCCCAACGTGCTCATCACGCCCCACATGGCAGGTTTCCACGTCGGCTACCCTGCCGAGGCAATCCCGATCGTGAACGAGAACATCCGCCACTTCCTCGCCGGAGACGTCGATGGCATGATCAACGTCGTCCGCCGTTAGACAGGAGTCGAAAGTGCTCAACGCATCCGAGCGCGTCAATCACCCGCTCCCGACCCGCGAGCTGGAGCGCCGCTGGGCTCTGATCCGGGCCGCGATGGCGGAGCGGGGTATCGACGTCCTGCTGGCCCAGGCCAACAACGACTTCATGGGCGGTTACGTGAAGTACCTGACCGACCTGCCCGCAACCAACGGCTATTCCTTGACGGTCGTCTTCCCACGCGACGAGCCGATGACCGTGATTGGACAGGGCGCTTTTGGCCTCGACCAGCGGCTGCCGCCGGAGGGGGATGGTGTCCGCCGAGGCGTCGGACGGCTGATGGGCGTGCCCAGCTATGCCTCCGCCTACTACAGCGCCGGCTACGACGCCGACCTTGCGGCTGCGGCGCTCGAGGGGTACCGCGGCGCGACGATCGGAATGCTCGGCAAAGCCGCCATCTCCTTTGCCCTCATCGACGGGCTTAAGCGGGGCGCGCTCTCCAATGCCGAGTTCCGCGACGCATCGGACCTCGTCGATCCGATCAAGGCGGTCAAGAGCGAAGACGAGCTGGCCTTCGTCCGCCGCACGGCCGCGGCGCAGGACGCGGCGATGGAAGCCGCCTTCGCCGCAATCAAGCCGGGAATGCGGGATCTGGAGGTGGCGGCGATCGCCGAGCACGTCGGCCATGACCTGGGCAGCGAGCAGGGGCTCTTTCTGACCCATTCCTCGCCTGCCGGCTCGCCGGGCCAAATCGTCAACCGCCACCTGCAGGGCCGGGTTCTCCGGCAGGGTGACCAGTTCAGCCTCTTGGTGGAGAACAACGGTCCGGGTGGCTTCTACTGTGAGCTCGGCCGGACCGCGGTGCTGGGGAGGGCGACCGACGAGATGCAGGAGCAGCAGGCGTTCGTCCTCGAGGCGCAGCGGTTCTGCCTCGGCCTGCTCAAGCCGGGCGCCGACCCCGCCCAGATCTGGAACGAATACAACCGCTTCATGCGCGAGAACGGCCGGTCGGAGGAGAAGCGAGTCCACTTCCACGGCCAGGGATACGACATGGTCGAGCGGCCGTTGATTCGTTTCGACGAGACGATGCCGATCGACAAGAACATGTACTTCGCGCTGCACCCGGCATTCACGACCGAGCGGACGTACAGCTGGGCCTGCGACAACTTTCTTCTCGACTCACAAGGAGCCGTTGAGCGGCTGCACCAGCTGCCGCAAAGGATCTTCGAGCTTGGTTGAGTGGGTGCCTACTCCGGCATTCGGGCAATCGCCCACGTAGAAATGGATTCGGCGTTCGCCAAGCCCATCGAAATCGGAAGCCTCCAGGGAGATGCGTGGTATTCAGGGCGAGCGACGAGTGAGGGGTGCGCGCCGAGCCCGGCCCTTGGTCGATTGAATAGGACTTGAGTTTTCAATCGACATCGACTGGAGCTGCACAAGGTGGGCGTCGAACATTCGGCGCGCAACCGCTAGAAGGTTATTCACCTGCGGATCGCGGAGTCGGTAGTAGATGTTGTTGCCCGACTTGCGCGTGTCCACAAGATTCTTCATGCGAAGAATCGCAAGTTGCTGAGATACGGTCGAGCCCTCGATCCCCAATGCGAGCTGGAGCGCGGTTACGCTCTTTTCGCCATCGCGCAGGAGCTCGAGGATGCGGATCCGAGCCGGGTGCGCGAGTGCCTTGAACAGATCAGCTTTAAAGCCTTGAAGCGTTTCAGTCATCGAGCGGAAACCGTGAGAGGGCCAACCGTTTCAATGTCGACAACCGGAAGCGGCGAGACGTACTGAATGCGCATCTGTGTAGATTTGCAAATAGCAATGCTGTAGTCTATGGGAATGGGCCAGACGGATGCATGTACCTCCAGGGCGCTGGTCTCATCGGACCTTTCTCGGAACTTCGGATGATTCAGGGGCTGCATGCCAGCAGCGTGGTCTTCGCAGACTTCGCTGCCGTTTCCGGTGGCTCATTCGCCAATCTCCGCCGGCAGTTCCCTGGCATAGATGGGGCTGGTTATCTGGTCAGTCTCAATGGCGACGAGTACAAACTGCGCTTAGGGCTGCTGCATCGTGAAAAACACGACCTCGTGGCCAATCTTGACCTGGAGTCCAAGCGTGTGCCATTTCAATCACAGTTGGCTGGTACGGTGAGACTGAGGGAGGCTGATACGCGGTCGCGCACCAAGATCATCTTTGAAGGCAGATGCGCTCGCAATTTCGGCAGCCTCTCGTCAGCGGCGTCGACCGAAGCGGTTAGACATCTTGCCAATGATTCCAGCCGGAACCTTCTTGACCTGCTGGTGACGGCGTTGGAAGGCTCGGCAACGGTGCCTGTTGACGCCAGCGCAATTGCGCCACCGACCGCTCGGCCAGCGGCCCGCCGAACGAAGGCCGGGACCAAGAGCTCGGACCAGATCCCGCGGGGCGGTAAGGCCTCACCGAACTAAGCCGCCAGCTGCGCCGATGCGTATGCATGCCGCCACGTGTCGATAGCAGCTCGTAGCTAAAGTACCGTTGGTGGTTAGGCTCCTGCCGCCGGGGAGACAGGCATGACTGGGAAATTCTCGGATTCGCTGCCTGCGGGAACACTGATCACTGGGCCCGAGATCACACAGAGCGAGCTCCAGCTGGCGGTTCGCAACCATTCGATGCCGCTCGAGGCTCTCCGCCATGAGATCACGCCGATCGGCCTCCACTACTTACTGATCCACTTCGACATTCCGGCGGTGAATCCCGACCATTGGGAGCTTACCGTCGGCGGCAACGTACGGCGGCCCTTGCGACTTAACCTGGAACAGCTCAAAGCCAGGCCCGAGAAAACGATCGCGGTGACCCTCGAGTGCGCCGGCAACGGCCGAGCTCGTCTTTCACCTCGACCTTTGAGTCAGCCTTGGTTGGAAGAGGCGGTCGGAACGGCTGAATGGACCGGGACCCCTTTGAGCTCGCTGCTAGAGGAGGCAGGGCCCTTGGACCAAACCGGCGAGGTGGCGTTCACGGGACTCGATCGTGGGATTCAAGGCGCCATCGAGCAGCAGTACGAACGAAGCCTGCCGCTAGCCGAAAGCCGTCGAGACGAAATCCTCCTCGCGTACGCCATGAACGGGCAACCACTGCCGCCCCAGCATGGTTTCCCGGTCAGGCTGATCGTCCCCGGCTGGTACGGAATGGCCCACGTCAAGTGGCTGCGTGGGATCACGGTGCTTGGCGGCAGATTCGCAGGCTATCAGCAGGCCGCCGCCTACCATTACCGCCTTTCAGATGATGATCCGGGCGTGCCGGTCACGCGCATTCTTCCCCGAGCTCTCATGGTGCCTCCGGGGGTCCCAGACTTCATGTCACGCGTCCGCTACTTGGCACCGTCGCGCCAGGTCCTTGCGGGTCGTGCATGGTCTGGTTGCGCGCCAGTTACGAAAGTTGAAGTGAGCGTGGACGGCGGCCTCTCTTGGGCGGCAGCCGTTCTGGGCGATCCGGTGTCCGCCTATGCGTGGCGCTCATGGAGCTATGCCTGGGGCGCGACGAAGCCTGGCGAGTATGAGCTCAGCGTGCGGGCCAGCGATGGTGCTGGAAACGTGCAGCCAACCGAACAAAGCTGGAACCTTGAAGGTGTGCAGAACAACTCTGTTCAGCGCATCCGAGTGATTGTCAGCGCCGAGTCAGATCATCGAGTCCAGCTGCCTGCCGATCACCTGACGTAGTCACCGCGTCGAGAACAGCGCTCTACATGCAACTGCGCCCGTCCAGTTCTACATCTCATGTGCGCCTATTCGGCTGCGGCGGGTTCTCGTGCCGGGTCGCCCTCCGGTAGCACGTCGCAGGCCCAATCCGAACGCTTCCAGTCCGGGACCGGCGGCCGCCCCGTCTTCTTGGGTACGAACTTTGAGCGTTCGACCAGCTGATAGCGATGGATGTAGCGCGGGCAGTTGGGGAACACTTCCCGGACCGTCACGCGGACCATGAACTGTGCATACGGGTAGGCGGCCATCAGCTCGTCGTTTTCGTCGAAGCTTGCGGTGCCATTGACCCGCATCCGGTGGCGCCGTTCGAAATCTATGAAAAGCATCCCCACTTCGCCAGTCGCCAGCGCGTTGCCCATTGACAGGTACATCCCATTGCCGTCGTAGTTCGGAAAGGCGAGCGTCCTGTCGTCAACCACACGCACGAATCCGGGATCGCCCCCCTTGTAGGAGCAATTCGGCCTGCCCTCGGGGTCCACCGTCGCCAGGAAGAACATGTCTCGTGCACCGATGAATTCGGCGTCGGGCTTGTCGATGAAGTCGTGGACCAGGCGCTCCTCGATCCGGTCGGCAAGGCGGCGCGTGTCGAATCGGTCCTGCAGTCGGCGCTGCGCGTCGTGAAAGAGCTGCGTCATTGGCGAAGTTTAAGCGGACCTTATCCTGGCCAAACAGGCGGTCATGTCCCACTACGACGGGCGATCCCTGACCCCTCGCCTCGAACCCGGTCGCGCCCTAGCGTAGCGGCCGTTGGACAAGTTCAAGAATGACGCCGTCGGGGTCTTTGAGATAGAGGCACGTCGCGCCGTCAAACCCGCTGTCTGGCTCGCTGATCGTGACGGGGTGACGCGACAGCACGGTGATACCCGCCGTAATCAGCCGTTCGCGTACGGCGCCCAAATCATCAACGGTGAACGCGATGTGGGTAGTGGGTGAGTCGTAGCTCCGATATCCGACGGGTGTGCCTTTGGGCCGTACATATTCGATCAGCTCGACGATCCGTCCATCGCCGGAGTCGAGATCCGCGATGCGGAGTTCGACCGACTCGAGCCCAAGCAGAGCGGCAATCTCAGGGCCAGTGTGAAACCCGTCCCCAAGTACGCGCAGGCCGAGCAGATCCCGGTAGAAGCCAAGCGCTCGCTCGAGGTCTGATGTGGTGATGCCAACGTGATCAATTCGGGACACTGTCATCGGCGCATCCTCAAGGCAGCGCCGGGCCCCGCTGCCAAAATTTGTCCGGGTTGCGCGAGCCGCTGCGGAATGCGATCGCGCGCGAACACATCGTCGATAGTCTCCGCGCGCTTGACGAGCTCTGCTTGATCGCCGGTGACGAGCACCGTCGCCGGCCGAGGCAACGCGTTGAAATTTGTGGCATTGGCGTCCTGGTAGGCGCCCGTATCCATGAATGCGAGGATGTCCCCGGCGCGGACCTCGGGGATATGCGCGCCCGGCACGATCACATCGAAGCCGCAAGTGATGCCGACCACGTCGGCGACGATTGTCGCTTGGTCCGTGGCCCGTCCCGCGGCGCAGACCGTCCATCGGTTGCGCTCCAGGTTCACGTCCGGCAGATAGGCCTCCGAGGTGTCGGTCTCGACCCATGTGTACGCAACAGGCAGCGATTGGCGCTTGATATTCGTCACCGAGCAAAGGTGGATCCCAGCGTTGCCGTACACGCTGCGCCCAGGCTCGATCTCAAGTCGAACGGCAGTCGACATACCGATCCGAGTGAGCTCCCTGCGAAGAGTTCGGGTGATGGCCTGCGCGTACTGCGCAGTGGAAGGGGCCGCCGGTGCGGCGCGGCGACGCGGATCACTCCGCGCAAACGGATCGCGCGGCAGGGCGAAGCCACCACCAATATCGATCTCCCTTGGCTCCCAACCGCCGGTTGCTGCGCGCAAAAAAGGCTATTACCTCGACAAAACGCTGCACCATTCGACTCCAGACCCGAAGGTTCGTTGTATGGCGGCCGGCGTGCATCATCACTCCCGTGAGCTCGACCCCTGGGGCATCGATCAGCCGGCGAGCGGCAGCCGCCAGGCTCTCGGTAGGGATTCCAGGCTTGTACATCTGAGTGGCGACGCGCAGCGAAACCCGGCTGGAGTAGAAGTCCGAGCGAGCGCCAATGTCAAAGTCGGGCCTGACGCGCAGCCGCACGCTCGCCATCCGACCGGCGCGGTCCGCCGCTGCGATGACGAGCTCGACCTCGCGGGCTGCGTCCAGCGTAATTCGAGCTCACGCGGCGACGGCGCGCGCGAGGAGCTCCTCGGTCTTTGAGCTGCCGTTGAACGAGATCAAGTCCGGTGGTACACCGGTAAGTAGGGCGGCGTGGAGCTCACCGGGTCCGAACGTGTCGCACCCGGCACCCTCCTCGGTCAGGATTCGGCGAAGGGCGAGAACGTAGTTAGCCTTGATGGAGGGCATTACCACGACGGGCCCGTCGGGCCAGCCGCGCTGGAACTCTGTTTGGAATGCCCTGACGTTTCGCCTGAGCTGGTTCTCCGACATGACGTAGAGAGGAGTTCCGAAGCGTTTGGCGAGCCTGGTGGCGTCACAGCCCTCGATGAACAGAATGCCCTTCCGGATCGAAAGGCAATCGTCGATTGGGCCGTCGCCGTGGGCGTCGAACGGCGCGGGTGCAGGTGTACCGGTGGCCATTGCCAGGGCCCTCCTTGCCAATAACAATCACAGAAGTCGACCAGTCGATCAGCTACAACCTAACGGGCTTCCCGCGGATTATTGCTGATCTTTCACGCGTGACACGCTAGCTGTCGGGAGTGAAGAGGGCTGAGGCTGAGAGCGGGCGGCCCGATCTGGATGCGGCCGCACGCGGCGGCGATTGGACCCAACCCATGGATGGTGAGGGTCCTCCCGAATTGGCGACGCTCAAGCAAGCGCTCTACTGGAGGCA
>Ga0208848_1000034_pt1 | contig 24627 bp, 25 predicted proteins | sample NGESurshal072012_2_FD_184455 | JGI IMG/M metagenome (GOLD analysis project Ga0208848, IMG submission 184455) | Arctic peat soil microbial communities from Barrow, Alaska - NGEE Surface sample 210-1 shallow-072012 (SPAdes) | ecosystem: Environmental > Terrestrial > Soil > Wetlands > Peat ... | reverse complement strand
TCCTAAGCGCCTCCAACCCCCCCACACCCTCCTCCCAGTCATCTCGCGTCCCGAACTTCGAGCCACCACTGGAACTGTTCACCCGGCTCCAGAAGCGGCGGCGGCGCCCCCTGGTCCGGCCCGCCACCGCCACCCGTCGCCGGCTCGATCGCCACCTGCCGGTACCCGCCCAGGTCCCCATTGCAAACCCAAACCCCGACGTACGGCGTCAAGGTCGCGTCCCACGCCATCTCGATCGCGGCGCCAGAGCTCCATGCCAAGCGCGCCCGGTCGATCGACCCCTTCGGAAGGAAGACCTTGGTGCTCGTCCCCGGCGCGAGCTGCGCCAGCCGCTCCCCGTCCGGCACCCCGATTCCCATTCCGCTCTCAAACCTGAACAGCGGATGCGCGCACCAGTACGCGTAATGCGGGTCGGCACCGCGATTCGTATAGACGTACGAGACGCGGATGCCGCCCGCGCCCAGCTCAATCCGCCGCTCCAGCTCCCACGGCAACGCCCGCCCGGTGCACCGCATGGAAACCGACCCATGGGCCTTCGCACCCACCGACCACGGCACTCGCCACGCCTCTCCGTGGTCGGGCAGCGAGTCAGTCGCGTCCACGTTAGGCACCATCTCGTCCCAGCCCGATGCGCCGCCCTCCACGAATCCGTCGGCAATTGGATCGTCGACGCCGATGCCCTGCTCAAGCAGCTCTTCGCCGCCAAGGCGCAGTGAGGTAATCCTCCCGCCACGCGCGGGTAGGACCGTGAGCTCCCATGGGTCGCCCTCCAGCATCAATTTGGAAACCCGGATCGTAGGCTCTTAAGGGATGCGATTGATCGCTCTCGTCATATCTGCGTGTCTCCTCGCCGCCTGCGCACCCAGGGCCGCAGCGCACGCGCCCGTCAAGACCAGCCCAACCCCTAACCCCGCTGCGACCAGCCCAACCCCATCACCCTCGTCTCCCCCGAGCCCTTCCCACGTCTTCCTGATCGTGATGGAGAACCGCAGCTACAGCCAGGCGATCGCCAGCCCCTATGTGGCCCAGCTCGCCGCGCAGTACGGCATCGCCACGGATTACCACGGCGTCTCGCACCCGAGCCTCCCCAACTACCTCGCGCTGACTTCCGGCACCACCTGGGGCATCGCCGATGACGGATTCCACCCACTCCCGGTTGGCGGGCTCGGCACGCAGCTGAGCAATGCGGGAATCGACTGGCGCGCCTACATGGAGGGCATGACCAACGGCTGCTTCCACAGCCCATACCCGTACGCCTTGAAGCACAACCCGTTCGCCTATTACGGAGGCGCTTGTCCGTCCCAGGTCGTCCCTTTCAGCCAGTTCGCGACGGACATGTCCGGCAACGTCCCGCGTTTCGCCTGGATCACTCCAGATCTGTGCCATGACGGTCACGACTGTTCGAGCGCGCTCGCCGACACGTGGCTCTCCCAGACGGTGCCGATGATCCTGGGCACCACCGCCTGGCAGGACAACGGGGTCCTCGTCATCACCTGGGACGAGGGCGAGGACAGCGCCAACTCGGTGCTGACACTGGTCATTCGTCCGAACCCACTCGTGCACATCAGCGCGCGGCCCTACGACCACTACTCGCTGCTCGCGACCGTCGAGGACCAGCTTGGGGTCGCGAGGCTCGGCATGGCCGCTCAAGCCACTCCGATGACCGATCTACTCGCAGGTCAGCCGCAGCCCGCGCTACGAAACCGCGTCAGCTAACGCCCGGCTGAAGCGCTGAACGTCTGCTTCCAGTGCGTGATCGCATTGAGAAATTCGACGTCGACATCGACTCCTAGCCCAGGTCCATCCGGCACCTTCAACCGGCCCTCGTGAAGGACGAAAGGCTGAGTGACGTCGCGATGGTAGTAGCGGTCCGAGGCAGAGGTATCGCCGGGTAGGCTGAAGTTCTGCATCGCCGCCATGGCGACATTGCCGGCGCGCCCGATACCGGTTTCGAGCATCCCTCCCATCCAGACGGGTACCCGGTGTGCCGCGCAGAGATCGTGAATCCTGCGCGCCTCCAGGTAGCCGCCCACCCGGCCCGGCTTGATGTTGATGATCCGGCACGCGCCCAGCTGGATGGCGTCGGCGGCCGCCTGCGCCGAGGTGATCGACTCGTCGAGGCAGATCGGTGTGCGCACCAATTTCGCCAGCTCGGCGTGCGCGAGCACCTGCTCCTCCGGCAGGGGCTGCTCGATGAGCAGCAGGTCAAACGGGTCAAGCTGCGCGAGCTGCGCCGCGTCGGAGAGTGAGTACGCAGTGTTGGCGTCGACCTGCAATGGAACGTCGCCGAAACGCTCACGCACCGCCCGCACCGGCTCGACATCCCAGCCCGGCTTGATCTTCAACTTGATCCGCCGGTAACCCTGGTCGAGATAGTCGCCGACGGTTTTCAGCAGCTCTGGAATCGATCGATGGATACCGACCGAGACGCCGCAGTCGACGGCGGAGCGCACCGCGCCGAAGTACGTCGCGAACGATTCGCCATGCGCTCGAAGCTGCGCGTCGAGGATCGCCATCTCGATCGCGGCCTTCGCCATGTGATGTCCGTGCACAGGGCGCAGCAGCCGGCCCACGTCCTCTGCTTCGATCTCTGACTGATCGAGCAGCCGAGGCAGCAGGTGATGGATCAGGACGTGCTGCGCGCCATCCACATATTCGTTTGAGTAAGTCGGTTCCTCGCCGGCCACGCATTCACCCCACCCGACACCGTCCGCGGTGATCGCCTTCAACAGCAGCACATCGCGCTCTGTCTGCACACCGAAGGAGGTTTCGAAGGGCGCCACCAGCGACAGGCGGATGCGGCGCAGCTCGACCGTCTTGAGTTTCATCCCTTGAAGCCATCAAGCCGATTCGAGTCGTCCTCGGAAAGCTCGATTTCACTCGCCGCGGCATTCTCCTCCAGCTGGCGCACGCTCGACGCGCCGGGGATCGCCACCACGTTTGGTTTCCGGATCAGCCACGCGAGGGCGACCTGCGCCGGTGTCGCACCGTGCCGGCCACCGATTTCACGGAGCGCGGCGACGAGCGGCGCAAAACGAGCCCGTCCCGCCGCATTGAAGTTGCTCCTCATGCGCCTGAAGTTCTTCGGCGCGGAGTCCTGGTACTTCCCCGACAGCGCTCCCTGCCCGAGGGGGCTGTAGGCGATGACGATCCGGCCAGTCTTTTGGGCCCACGGCACCAGATCGCGCTCCGGATCGCGGTGAGCCAGGCTGAAGAGAACCTGGTTGGAGAGCACCGGACCGCCCAGCGCCCGCTCGGCCTCCTGCCAGCCATGCAACGAGTGATTGCTGACCCCCACGTGTCCGACCAGGCCTTCTTCGACCAGGCGTCTCATACGCGGCATCGTGGCGCGGGCCGGAAAGAGAGGGCTCGGCCAGTGCTGCTGGTAGAGGTCGATCCGGTCGACGCCGAGCCGTCGCGCGCTTCCGCGAGCGCGGCGCCCCACCATGAAGGGCAGGCCGATCGGAAAGATCTTGGTGGCGAGGAAGACGCTCTCGCGACGGCCGCGGATGGCTTCACCGAGAATGCGTTCCGAGCGGCCGAATCCATAGAACTCGGCGGTGTCGATCAGGTTCACGCCCAGATCGAGCGCGCGCCGAACGATGGCACCCGCCTCGCTCTGGTTGTATTCGGCCCCGTAACCCCACTCGGACGAACCGAACTGCCAGGTGCCGAGTCCGATCGCAGACACACGCACGCCGCCCGCTTGGACGTATCTCACCTCCCCGCTCGCCGGGGAGGTCCGCCGAAGGCGGGGTGGGGGGACTCGAGCTTGCAGCAAGGTTTCACGAGGTAAGCCCCGTCAGCCGGTCGTAGACCATCTGCGACCACGATTCCATGCCGAGGTAGTAGATGCGCATCTCGTCGAGCGTCAGCAGCTCGCCCGCGAGCTTTTCGGTCTCCCGAATGGCGATGTTGGGCGAGTTACCGACGACAAGGAAGACCACCCCGAGGTGCACCTTGGAAACGGGCGAAGAATCGTCGTTCAAGAGCCCGATCAGCTCGGCCTCGAAGCGGCCGTCGTAGATGACCTCCTCACCCCATTCTCGCTTCAGGCCGTCGAGGATCGGATCGCCCGCCTCAAGATCGCCCGGGTTGATGTGGCCGCCTATGCCGAGCGAGTACTGCTTGCGAAGGCGTTTCTCCGAAGAAGCCCGGAGCCGGTGTGTGAGGAAGTAGCGGGCGTCGTGTCGGAACACGACGTAAGGGATGATCTGCTGGTAGGCGGGGTCGTTCTCCACCGCAGCGCGCGACATGAAGAAGTGGCGCTCGCGAATCACCGCCTGGTGACGTTCCAGGTCCTTGAACACGAACCCATGCCATGCGCCGTCGGGAAAGATGTCTTCCCGCTTGACGCACAGAACCTGTTCGGACGTCGTCACGGCATTCACACCATACGGATCAGACCGCGGCCGAACACCGCGATCAGCTCCGCGGTCCGGTCGATGTCGTCGTCTCGAACGGGCAGGAAGTAGACCCAGGCCGCGCGCTCGGTCTCGGTGGTGATCATCGTCCGGGCCGAGTCGGAGCTCGGGTTGCCGCAGGGTCCGTCCGCGTCGGCGACGCAGATCCGGCCCGCAACGTTTACGTGCTCCTTCCCGATGCCGGTGTATCCCTCGCCTTCGGCGCCGAGCCTGATCACGAGCTCTTCGCCCTGCACCTTGTCGAGGTCGTAGAGCCCGACCGGTACCTGCAGCTGCACCGACAGGGCGTTGGCGACATCGACAAGCGAGTTTATGCGGGGCAGCGGCTCGCCCTTCTTGAGCCGTCGCAAAAGGGCTTCGGAGGACGGCCGCACCCGGGTCGGGTCGAGTCCGAATCGCCGATACAGCGCGCGAGCACGGTCGACCGCGCCGACCTCGCCAGATTTCGCGACCTGGATCGTTCGGGCGACCTCGAGCTCGAAATCCTCGCGCGGTGCCGTGACCTCGAGCTCGTAGAGCTCGAAGGTGATCGGCTCGATGTCGATCTCGTTGCGGACCTTCAGCAAAGGTACTCGAGGTGGTCGAAAAAGTCCGGGTACGAGATCTCGACACACTCGGCTCCGTCAATCTCTGTTCTTCCGTCCGCAATCAGCCCCGCCACCGCGAGCGCCATCGCCACGCGGTGGTCGCCATGCGCGCTCACGCGCGCGCCCTCGAGATCGCGCGGCCCGTTGATCACCCATCCATCTTCGACGGCAGTGATGTCTGCGCCCATCGCGGCCAAACCCTCCTCCATCGCGGCGATGCGATTCGACTCCTTCACTCGAAGCTCGCCTGCCCCCGCGATGACGCTCCGACCCGGCATCTGCGTCGCAGCCACCGCCAGCACCGGCAGCTCGTCGATCATCTCGGCGGCCATGCCCCCGCTCACCTGGACCGCCCTCAAGGCACGAGCCGTTCGCGCATCGATGTCGGCGACGGCTTCTTCGCCGGCGGTGCTCCGGTTGGAAAGAGCAATCTCGAATCCGCAGCCGCGCAGAACATCGACGAACGCCGTTCGCGTTGAGTTGACCCCGGTCCCTTGCAGCCGGATCCGCGCTCCCGGCACGAGTCCCGCAGCGACGAGCCAGAACGCAGCGGCGCTGACATCGCCTGGAACGTCCAGGTCGAGCGGCTCGAGGCGGCTTGCCGGGTCGACCTGCACGCGCAGACCGTCAATTTCGACGGCGGCGCCCATCGCGAGCAGCATCAGCTCCGTATGGTCCCGCGTCTTCACCGTTTCGACGACCGACGTCGGCCCACCGGCGAACAGGCCGGCAATGAGGATGGCTGACTTCACCTGAGCGCTCGGCACCGGCATGGTGTGGCTGACGCCTTGCAGAGGCGTTTGGCCTCCGACACGAAGGGGAGGCCAGCTCGCGCGAGCACCCATTTCGCGGAGCGGAGCGACTACGCGGTCCATCGGCCGGCGCGATAGCGATTGGTCACCGGTGAGCTCGCTCTCGAACTCCTGCGCCGCGAGCAGGCCTGCGAGCAGACGCATGGTGGTGCCGGAGTTGCCGCAGTCGAGCGAGCCCGCCGCGCGGCGCAGGCCGTGCAGGCCGCACCCCTCGAGCAATGACCCGTCGATCACCGCCCCGAGCTCCTGGACGCATCGGATCGTTGATTGGACATCGGCGCCCGGCGAGAGTCCGCGCAGGCGGCTGCGACCGGAAGCGACCGACCCCAGGATGAGAGCGCGATGCGAGATGGATTTGTCGCCCGGGACATGGATCTCACCGGCGAGCTTTCGCGTGCTCCGAACGGTCGCGATCACGCTCCCAATGATGCCCGAATCAGGCGCACATCCCGTCGACGCTCACCGGATCGTCCACGTAGTCGGCCACGATCTCCAGCTTGCGCCGGGCTGGTGCTGCTTAACCAAACCACGTCGGCATCCACGTCTTGACTCAGCGGTTCTTCGCCCACCGCTCGCGGACGGCTTGAGCTTCCTCGAAGAGCTCGACGAGACGCCCATCGTCAGCCTCCACGTGGCGGCGCAGCCGCGCCAGCTCAGCGGTGACGGCGTCGAGCTGCTCAATGAGGTTTGCCCGGTTCGTGTGTGTCACTCCGGCGTAGAGCTCGGGGTCCCCGGCCGCAAGCCGGCTCATGTCACGGAAACCGCCGGCCGCCAGTCGCGACGCCTCTGGCCAGTCGGACCTCCGCGAGAGTGCAAGGACGTAGCCCACCGAGAGCAGAAACGCGGCGTGACTGACACCCGCGACGAGGCGATCGTGGGTCTCCGCGTCCATCACGATGGGATGGGCGCCCACGGCCTGGACGAGCTCGATGAGCAATGGGTCCGTTCGCGTCAGGATCCACGGCGCGTCCTTGAACACCGACGCATCCGCCGCGTCGATCCCCGACCTCTCTTTCCCGCACATCGGATGGCCACCAACCAGGTCGATGCCCGCCGCCGACGCCCACTCCATCACGCTGGCCTTCGTGCTCGCCATGTCGGTCACGACCTTCCCCGGCGTCCCGCCGGCCAGCTCGGCGAAGACCTCGCGCAACGCCTGTATCGGCGCGCCGATGACGACGACCTCAGCCATGTCGACCACGCTCGCATCATGGCTCGCGCTGGCGACGATGCCGCGGTCCAGGGCCTTGCGCAGCGTCATGGGATCCGTATCGCTGCCGACGATCACGATCTCGGGACGCGCCTCTTTGAGTGCAAGGGCGAAGGACGAGCCCATGAGGCCGAGTCCAACCACCGCGACTGTGGTCATTCAGTTAGGCGAGCTGTTTGGCCATCGAACCCAACATGCGCCGCAGGTCGGCCATCAGTCGATCGAAGTTCTCGAAGTCGAGCGACTGGGCGCCGTCCGACAGCGCCTGGTTGGGTGTCGGGTGCACCTCCACGATCAGGCCGTGGGCACCCGCCGCCACCGCCGCCAGCGACATGGGCCGGACCAGCGACCAGCGCCCGGTAGCCTGCGAAGGATCGACGATCACCGGGAGGTGCGACAGCTCTCGAGCGAGTGGTATGGCGTTGAGGTCCAGCGTGAAGCGTGTCGCCGTCTCGAACGTGCGGATGCCTCGCTCGCAGAGGATCACGTCCCGGTTGCCCTGCGACAGGATGTACTCGGCGGCAAGCAACCACTCCTCGATGGTTGAGGACATGCCCCGCTTGAGGAGCACGGGCTTGCCGGACCGCCCTGCCTCCTGGAGCAGCGCGTAGTTCTGCATGTTGCGAGTCCCCAGCTGCAGGATGTCCGCGTAACGCGAGACGAGCTCGACGTCGTTGGGAGACACGACCTCGGTCACTACCTTCAACCCGGTTTCCTCGCGCGCGGTGGCCATCATCTTCAGCGCGGCCTCGCCGAGGCCCTGGAAGGAGTACGGCGACGTGCGCGGTTTGAATGCCCCGCCGCGCAGGACGCGCGCGCCCTGCTTCGCCACGTGGCGGGCAGTGTCGAGAAGCATCTCCTCGCCCTCCACCGAGCACGGACCCGCCATCATCACGACCTCGTCCCCGCCGATCTTGACGCCACCCACGTCGACCACCGTGTTGATGGGACGGAACTCGCGGCTGGCGAGCTTGAATGGTTTGGTGATCGGGATGATCTCGTGGATACCGCCCAGGTGAGAGAACGCCTCCTTGAACGCGTAGGCATTCCCGCCGATCACGCCGACGAGCGTTCGCTCCTCGCCCCGGGACAGCTCTGTCTTGAGCCCGATCTCGTGGACGCGATCGACCACGGCGTCCACTTCGGCCGAGGTCGCCCCGTGCGACATGACGATGATCACGGCGTCAAACCTAATCCTCGCAGGTAATCGAGGTCGGCCTTGATGGCCTGCGCGCCACGCAAGTAAGCGAAGCGCATCGACTTTTGCGGTCGCGGCGTGTTGTACAGGAGCAGGACACGGACGCACATCGCCACCGCGCGCGGGTTCGGCAGCTCCACCTTCATGTCATGGCTGCACAGGAGCGGCACGTCGAGCCAGCCCAGCTTGCGCGCAGCGAAGGCCGGGTACTCCGCCGTCAGGTCGTGCGTGGTGGTGAAGTAGCCGAAGCAGATCTCGGCGGGATCGAGGTCATTGAGGTGAACCAGCTCGCGCAGCAGCTCTTCGGTGGCCTCAGTGATGGACTCCGCTGTGTTGACTTCCGCCGTCGTCGCTCCCCTGATCCCTCTCACCGGCAAGCCTTCAACAGCTCCTTGATCAAAACGACCGGATCTCCTCCCCGATCGATCTCGTTCACGATCGCGCTGCCGACCACGGCCGCGTCCGCGATGCCGCGCAGAGCCTTCATATGGTCCGGCCGGGAGATCCCAAAGCCGGCTGCGACCGGTAACTGTGTATGGCGCCGCACATGCCCGAACAGCTCTTTCATTCCCGCCGGCAATTCCTTTCTTGCGCCGGTGATACCGGTCACGGTCACGCAGTAGACGAATCCGCTCGAGTGCTCGCAGATCGACGCAATCCGATCCTCAGAAGTGGTCGGGGCGACCATGAATACGGTGTCGAGCGACGCCGCGCGCAGCCAGCCGGCCACCGGCTCCGACTCCTCGATCGGGAGATCCGGGACGATTACGCCCGCCACGCCGGACTGTGCGGCCTCGGCCGCAAAGCGCCTGGGGTCGTAAGCCAGGATCGGGTTGATGTAGGTCATCAGGACGACCGGGACGCCCTCGGCCGCGATCGCGGCGGCGACCTCGAGCGCCGCACCGACGTTCATCCCGTGCTGGAGCGCGACCTGTCCCGCGCGCTGGATGACAGGGCCGTCGGCGAGCGGGTCCGAGAACGGGATTCCGATCTCGAGCGCGGCGATGCCAGAGACCGCGAGCCTCTTCCCCACCTCGATCGATTTCTTCCTATTCGGATGGCCGGCCATCACATACGCGACCAGCTTCAGATCGCCTGTCGCGTGCAGCGACGACTCGAGTCGGCTCATGGTTTCAGCCACCATCGACTGAGTCCATGTCCTTGTCTCCCCGGCCCGATAGGCAGACAAGGATCCGCCCGCCCGGTCCCATGTCGCGAGCCAGCACCCCCGCGTGATGCAGCGCGTGCGCCGGTTCGAGCGCCGGCATGATGCCCTCGAGCCGCGTGCAGAGCTTGAACGCGGCGAGCGCGTCCTTGTCGGTCACTGCGATGTATTCGACCCGCTTGGTGTCGTGAAGAAAGGCGTGCTCCGGCCCCACTCCCGGATAGTCGAGCCCGGCCGAGATGGAGTGCGTCGGCTGCACCTGCCCGTCACCGTCCTGGAGAAGGTAGGAGTAGCTACCGTGCAAAACGCCCGGCCGGCCCCCGACCAGCGAAGCCGCGTGCTGGCCGCTCTTCACGCCCTTGCCCGCAGCTTCGACGCCGACCAGCGCCACTTCCCTGTCCTCGAGGAACGCGGTGAATATGCCGATCGCATTGGACCCTCCGCCGACGCACGCGACCACAACGTCGGGCAGCTTGCCGTCGACCGACATGTACTGATCGCGGGCTTCGTCGCCGATCACTCGCTGGAGGTCGCGCACCATCTCCGGGTAGGGATGGGGACCGACCACCGAGCCGATGATGTAGTAGGTGGTGCGCACGTTCGTCACCCAGTCACGGATCGCCTCAGATGTCGCGTCCTTCAGGGTCTTCGTCCCACTCGTGACCTCGACGACCTCGGCCCCGAGGAGCTTCATCCGGCGCACGTTCATTGATTGCCGGCGCATGTCCTCGGTACCCATGTAGACGGTGCATTCGAGGCCGAACCTCGCGGACACGGTCGCAGCGGCCACCCCATGCTGACCCGCCCCGGTCTCTGCGATGACACGCTTCTTGCCCATCCGCAAAGCCAGCAGCGCCTGGCCGACGGCGTTGTTCAGCTTGTGCGCGCCCGTGTGACACAGGTCCTCGCGCTTGAGATGGATCTGCGCGCCACCGAAGTGCTCGCTGAGGCGCGTGGCTGCGTACAGCGGGGTCGGACGGCCGACAAAGGCATGGCGGTGACCCGCGAGCTCCAGCTGAAACTGTGGGTCCGCTTTGGCTTCGTGCCAGACCTTCTCCAACTCCTCCAGGGCGCCCATAAGCGTTTCGGGCACGTACTGGCCGCCGTAGGCGCCGAAGCGCCCGTCGACGGGGTGGGTCGGGGCGGCGCGCGCCGTCACGTCCCCGCCTCGGTCAGCCGCACGGCGCGCACGAACGCACGAACCTTTTCGGGGTCCTTGACGCGAACCCACGCCTCGACACCGCTCGAAACGTCGACGCCATAGGGCTTGAAGACGCTCACGACCTTGCCCACGTTACCCGGTTCAAGACCACCGGCGATGAACACCTTGCGCGTGGTAAGCAGCGGGCGCGCGCGATCCCAGTCCCACGTGAGACCTGTGCCTCCACGCTGGTCGGCCGACCAGGAGTCGAGCATCACGGGGTCAGGCCAACCGGCCGCGTCTGGGATCTCACCATCTTTGACTTTCAGCACTTTCATCACCGGCCTGCCCGCATCGAAGCCAATCGATTCCGAGCCGTGCAGCTGCAAGAGGTCCAGGCCGACGAACTCCGCGATCTGGCGGACCTCGTCCTGATCCTGGTCGATGAAGACCCCGACGATCGTGGGCCGAAGGTCGAGACGGTCCAGGATCGCCTTCGCCTGCTCGGGCGAAACACGCCGTTGGGACGGGCAGAAGTGGAAGCCGAGCAGGTCGGCGCCCGCCTCGACGGCCGCCGACGCACCCGCCGAGTCACAGATGCCGCAGATCTTCACCTGGACCATGCGGTCAACTCCCTGATCCGCTGCGCCGGTTCTTCCGCCCGCATCAGCACCTCCCCGACCAGGACGGCATTCGCGCCCGCCTCATACACCCGGCGCGCGTCGTCCGCATCGTGGATGCCGCTTTCAGACACCACGACGACGCTGGGCGGAATCAGCTTGCGCAGCCGCTCGGTCAGGGCGAGGTCGACGGCAAACGTGCGCAGGTCGCGGTGGTTGATGCCGATCAGCTCAGCGCCAACCTCGAGCGCAATGCTTGTCTCGGACTCATCGTGGACTTCGACGAGCGCGGCGATCCCCCGGCTCCGCGCGACGGCGAGGAGCTCGGCCAGGTGCGGCTTGTCCAGAGCGGCAACGATCAGCAGGACGGCGTCGGCGCCGGAGGCCCTTGCCTCACCGATCTCGTAGGGGTCGGTGACGAAGTCCTTGCGCAGGATCGGCAGGCTCGTCGCGGCGCGCGCCGCCATAACGTGCTCCGGCCGACCACCAAAACCTGCCATGTGCGTGAGCACCGAGATCGCCGCGGCTCCGCCATCCGTGTAGGCGTGAGCGAGGTCCGCGGGCCGGTAGTCCTCGACCAGCACGCCCATCGTCGGGGTGCGCTGCTTCATCTCGGCGATCACCGACAGGCCGGGACCCCGCAGCGCGCCGGCGAAGTCCTTCGGCGTGTACAGGGCCACCGAGCGCTCGAACTGGTCCTGCGCGATCAGGGCACGGCGGCGCTGAAGGTCCTGCCTCGCCTCGATCACCAGCCGACTGAGCAGATCCTCGTCACGAGGCCGGGTCTCGCTGGTCACGCCTGGGAGATTTTCGCCCACCGCCCAAGGACGTCGCCCGCGCGGCCCGAGTCGATCGCGTCGGCGGCGATGCCCAGGCCCTCCTTCCAGCTGCCGGCCGATCCCGCTGCCCGCAGGGCGGCGGCTGCGTTCAGCAGCACCACGTCTCGGCGCGGACCTTTCGCTCCTTGAAGGACTTCGCGCGCGATTCGCGCGTTCTCCTCCGGTCCGCCGCCCCGCATCGACTCCAAGGGAGCCTTGGCCAGGCCAAGCTCAGCGGGATCCAGCTCATATTCTTTGCGAGTTCCATCAATCTCGATCACCAAAGACGGTGAGCTAACGGAAAGCTCGTCCATGCCGTCGCCGGCGTGAAAGACGATCGCACGCTCGACGCCGAGACGCACCAGGACCTCGGCCATCGTGCCCGCCATCGAGCCGTCAGCCACACCGAGCGCCTGGTACTTCGCTCCCGCAGGGTTGCAAAGCGGGCCGAGCACGTTGAAGACCGTGCGCAAAGCGAGCTCGCGTCTTGGCGCAGCGGCGAACCGAAAAGATGGATGGAAGATGGGCGCGAACAGGAACCCGATACCGGCCTCCCCGATGCATCGCGCAACGCCTTCGGGGTCGAGGTCGATTTTCACTCCCAGCTGCTCGAGCACGTCGGCGGACCCGCACATCGAGGAGGCGGCGCGGTTGCCATGCTTGGCGACCCTTGTGCCGCTCGCAGCTGCCACGATGGCGGCAAGGGTCGAGATGTTGAAGGTCGCCCTGCCATCGCCGCCGGTCCCGCAGGTGTCGAGGAGCGGGCCTTCAACCTCGATCGGTGTCGCCATCGCGCGAACAGTGCGCGCGAAGCCCGTGATCTCGTCCGCAGTTTCGCCCTTCATGCGCAAGGCCACGACGAACCCGGCGATCTGGGCCGGGGTTGCGTCGCCCCGCATGATGACCTCGAAGGCCGACGCCGCCTCGTCCTCGCTTAAGCCCTCGCGCCTCACCAGCTTGGCAATCGCCTCAATCATCCCACTGACTCCGTGCCCCCTCCCCGCTCGCCGGGGAGGAAACGGGTGGGGGGGCCCAGCTTGGCAATCGACGTGATCAACTGTTACTCCTTGCGGCGCGGCGCACGAAGTTGGCGAGGATCTTCTTTCCTTCCTTGGTCAGCACCGACTCGGGGTGGAACTGCACTCCATAGGTCGGGTGCCTGACGTGGCGCAGGCCCATCACCGTGCCGTCCGGCGTCCAGGCGGTCACGACGAGCTCCTCCGGTACGGAATCGCGCTCGACGATCAGCGAGTGGTAGCGCGTCGCCTCGAACGGATCGGTCACCCCGGCGAGCACTCCCGAGTTGTCATGCCTGATCCACGAGGTCTTGCCGTGCGCCGGCTCATTGCGCACCACGCGGGCGCCGAACGCCTGCCCCAGGCACTGGTGCCCCAGGCATACGCCGAGGATGGGCACCTTTCCGCTCAGCTCGCGGATGGCTTCGGTCGAAACGCCCGCATCATCGGGTGTTCCCGGACCTGGAGAGATGACGATGCCGTCATATGTCCCGAGCTCCTTCACTGTCACCTCGTCGTTGCGAAACACGCGCGGCTCGTCGCCAAGCTCGGCGAGGTACTGCACCAGGTTGTATGTGAATGAGTCGTAGTTGTCGACGAGGGCGAGCGTCATCTACATGCCCTCCGCCATCTCGATGGCTTTGAACATCGCGCCGGCCTTCTCCAGCGTCTCTTCGAATTCACGCTCGGGACGCGAGTCGGCAACGATGCCAGCGCCCGCCTGAACGTACGCAACTCCGTCGGCGACCACCACCGTTCGGAGGGTGATCGCCATGTCGAGGTTGCCGCCGAAGCCTACGTAGCCCAGCGCGCCTGCGTACACGCCACGTTGGTCTGGCTCGAGCTCCGCGATGACCTCCATAGCGCGAATCTTCGGCGCACCGGAGACCGTTCCGGCCGGGAACGCCGCCCGCAGCGCGTCGAGCGACGTGCAGCCGTCACGAAGCTGTCCGGTGACGGTCGACGAGATGTGCATCACATGCGAGTAGCGCTCGACCTCCATCAAGCGCTCCACGTTCACCGTGCCGGGGCCGGCGACACGGCCCACGTCGTTGCGCCCGAGGTCGACCAGCATCACGTGCTCGGCGCGCTCCTTCAGGTCGCTGAGCAGCTCCTTCTCGAGCCTTGCATCTTCGGCAGGGTCGGCGCCGCGCCTGCGCGTTCCCGCGAGCGGCCGCGTTTCGACCCGCCTGCCCTCGACCTGGACGAGCTTCTCGGGTGAGGTGCCGACGACGTGGCGATCGCCCCCCAAGGAAAGAAAGAACATGTAGGGCGACGGGTTGATCGCACGCAGGCAGCGGTAGACGTCGAACGGGCTCGCCTCGAGTGGCTTGCGGAAGCGCTGCGACACAACAATCTGGAAGGCGTCGCCCGCGTGGATGTACTCCCGAGCCGCGTCGACCATGGCGTGATACTGGCCTTGCGTGACATTGGATTCCCACCGCGTCCCGTCGGCCGCGCGCGCGATGGTCGCCACCTGGTCCGAGGAGAGACGTCGCTCCATCTGGTCGATGCGGTCCACAGCCGCGTCGTAATCTTCGCGGTCGGGCCGGTGAGTGGTCAGGAGCTTGAGCCTCCGCGTCACGTGGTCGAAAACCGCGAGGTCGTCAGCGCGCAGGAAGGCGGCCTCGGGCATCGGTGGCGGGGCGCCAGCCGCGACCGGCAGGCGCTCGAAATGTCGCGCTGTCTCGTAGCCGAGGTATCCGACTGCCCCGCCATGGAATCGCGGGACGCCTTTGACCGGCGCGGTCACTTCGTCTGCGACCTTCCTCAGCGCAGCCAGCGGATCGTCACTTGAGAGCTCGAGCGACTTCGGCTCGAAGCCGATGAAGGAATAGCGGGCCAGTCGCTCACCTCCCTCCACGCTCTCGAGCAGGAAACCTGGAGTCCCCGGCGGGCATAGCGCCGTGTAGGCGCGGACCGGTGTCAGCATGTCGGCAAGCACTTCCCGGTACACCGGGATCAGTGAATGGTCTTTGGCCAGTGCCCGGGCTTCATCCCGGGTGGGCATGCATTCTCTCAAGCGCGCTCGTCTCCTCTAACCCGACCCTGATCTATCCGCGCGACTCACTGCGGCCGCGCCGGAGCGGCAAGGTTAGCAGAGATCGCCGGCGCTACAATTCGCCGTCTTGCTCACACGCCTGCTCGCCATCGTTGCGCTCGCCGCCTGGTGGATCGCGGCGGCAGCGATCGTGGCAAGCGCCGCCCCGCCCTCGATGTCCTCGATCCAGGCGGTGTTCGAGCGCCCGACGACCACCTACAGCGTCACGATCACAGGTGCCGACCCTCAGTCGTTCGAGTTTGACTGGACCAAGCAGCAGGCCAACCCGTGCGGAACGTTTACTCAGAGCGGCCCCGAGGCGACCTGGTCCCATCCGGACCTGTCGCTCGGAGGCAACTGCCCTGACGAGAACTTCCACCCTGCGACGATCACGATCGAAGCTTTCAGCAAGGACTGGCGCTGCACGGCCACTTACCCGAACGGTTCAGCAGGCGGGCCTCCTACGGCGCCGTTGTTCGGCCCGCCCGGCACATGCGTCGCCGTCTCGCAAGGCTCCCCCGGCGCCTCGACCCCGGCTCCAGGCGGCGGCGGCGGCGGCGGACCGAACGGCACGCTCATCGCCGGCGGCGTCGTCGTCCTGGCCGGCGCCGCCGGAATCGGAATCTACGCGGCCACGCGTACGAAGGCGACGGATTGCTCCAAGCAGGAGGCCGCCGTGAAGGCGGCGATCGATGCGGTGGCCGCGGCCGAGAAGGCTTTCAAGCCGATCGCCGACCTTCGACAAGCGGCCCAGCAGGCCGCGAACGAGCTCAAGGCCGCCCAAGAGGCCGAGGCTGCAGCGCGAGCTGGGGCGATCGACCAGGGCGAGCAGCCGGGGGGCGGCAAGCATGTCCTCACCTACAAGAGCTCGGCGCAGCGGAAAGCCCACCAGGAGGCGCAGGCGCAGCTGGGCCCGGCTCAGGCCAAGGCCGATGCTGCGCAGAAGTCATTCGACAGCGCCGGCGGAGTGGCCGCGTGGGACAACGCCAGCCTGGCCCTTGACTCGGCCCGCCGTGCTCTCCAGCGGGCCGAAGAGTCGCTCGCCCGCTGCCAGGGCGCCGGACCCACGGCACCGGGGACGACGACGTCCACGCCGGGCACCACGTCTGGCGGAACGCCTCCGCCTCCCCCGCCCCCGACCGAGCCGCCCAAGCCGCCGGTCGCCGTGACGCCGCCGCCAAAGGACCCCTGCGAAGGGCAGGAGTCGCCAAGAACCAGCATCACGATCAACCAGATCGTCAGCGAGCACCAGCTCAGCCAGGCCAAGCTGACCCAGGCGAAGATGGCGACTGGTGAGGGGGGCGACATCAAGAACCTTCTCAACACGTTCGACACCGCCAAGGAGTGGGTGGGGATCGGCCAGGCGCTGATCGGCGCGGTTGCCGATCCCGTTGGCTCGATCGCGGGACAGCTGCAGTCCGGCGCCGGCTTGAGCGTCCCGTCATACAGCGACCAGATGATGGGCCTGGTACCGGACGCGCTGCGGGGTCTCATCGAAAAGCTCGACAACGTTGCAGACGGGCAGTGGATGGTCGCTTGGCCCGTGGTGAGGTACCGGGTCGTATGCAGCATCACATGTGCGTGCACTGCGGGCCAGTGGGTTGTGACGAGCAGAAGCTTCAGAGTGTTCCGGATCGGGAAAACATCCACGAAACCCAGCGACTGGTTCTTTGCCGCCACCAAGGAAGACCTGGCCCACGAGGTGCAGGTGGCGACCGCCCGCGCTAGGGACGAGAACGGCAGGGTTGCCAAGCAGATCCTGGGCTGGCAGACAGACTGCAACGCGGGCGGCTGCAGCTCGGGCGTCGTCGGCCCGCCGCCGGGCGACCCGGAGCCGCCGGGCAGCTACTAGCCGCCTACTTCTTCTTGGCCGCCTTCATGTCGCGCTTGATCTCCCGGGCATGCGCCATCGATTCGACCGAGTCGACGTCTGCGACCGTGTGCCATGTTGCGGCGTGCTTCTCCCAACCGCGCGGCTTGACCCCGAACTTCTTGGCCAGGACCGCAACCAGGATCTTGACCTTCATGTCTCCAAAGCCCGGCAGCTTCTTGATCCGGGCCGCGAGGTCATCGCCGTCTCGCGCTTCCGTCCAAACCGAGCCTGCGTCGCCCCCGTAGTCCTCGACGATCACCTGGCACAGCGCCTGGGTACGCTTGGCCATACTGCCTGGGAACCGGTGCAGCGCCGGTCTCTCGCGGAACACGGCGGCGATCTTGTCCGGGTCCATGGAGGCGATCTTCCTTACGTCGAGGTGGCCGAGCCGCCGCTTGAGCTCGAGCGGGCCGCCGAACGCCTTCTCCATCTTGACCTGCTGGTCGAGCACCATCCCGATCAGCAGCGCGAGCGGATCGGTCTCAAGTAGACGGTTGGCCGCGGGGTCGTCGGTCCAGACGATGGGCATCCCAAAACTGTAGGCCACCTCCAAACGCGGGGGCGCCGGGCTCGGTACTCTTTGCCGTTATACCAAAAGTGTTGGCCGTGCCTGAAGAGAGACCGGAGTCCTATCAGCCAGGCTCGCGAGAGGATTTCGACCGCCTCTATCGCAGCGCGTATCCACGCGTCTACAGGACCCTCGCGGCGATCCTTGGCGACGCCGCTGAAGCTGAGGACTGCGCCCAGGATGCCTTCGTCAAGGCCTTCAAGGCCTGGAAGCGCTGGCGTCCGGACGCCCCCGCGGAGGCCTGGATTCATCGCATCGCCGTCAACGGGGCGATCTCGTACCGTCGTCGGGCGCAGCTGCGATCGGTGCCAGAGCTTCTCCGACGCTTCGGCAAGCCTGCCGCGTCGAAAGACCCCGCGCACCTGGCGACCCAGCCCGACCTGCTGAAGGCACTGCGCTCGATACCGCCGAAGCTCGCTGCCGCCATCGTCCTTCGTCACTACCATGGCTACAACAACAGGGAAATCGCTGCCGCGTTGGGCGTCTCCGAGCGGACGGTCGGCACTCGCTTGAGCCAGGCTGCCGGGCGATTGCGCGCGCTGCTCGAAGAATCGAGAGCACCGGACTTCTCACTTGATAGCGGTGATGCGTTGTCTTCTGAGCAGGACGCGAGTAAGCATGCCGAACACTGATCACGATCCAATGGACCGACGTTTCGAATGGCGGCTGAAGGCCGTCCTCGACCGGGTCACGCCGCCAGCCTCCCGTCCGCGCTACGCATCAGTCTCGACGGGCCGCGTCGTGGCATGGCGCGTCGCACCGGCCCTGCTCGCGACGGCCGCCATCGTTCTGCTGGCGCTGAGCGCCACGGCCGCGACCGGAAGCCCGAATCCGGCCGTCTGGACGCAACGCGCCGCCTCGACCATCGAATCGGTCGGTCACCCGCCGGTCGCGAGTCCGAGCGCCGAACCAAGCCCAGAGCGGTCGCAGGGGACTCCGCAGAGTGCTCATGCCGCCGCGCCCACGCACCAGCCTGAGCACGAAGCGTCGCCCAGTCCGAGGCCATCAGAACACCCTGAGCAGTCGCCTCGGCCCGAACCCACCGCTTCCCCCCAGCCTCCGGAGGATCACCCCGGCTCGAGCTCACCGAGCCCGTCGCCCAGGCCCTCTCCGAGCCCGTCGCCCAGCCCAGGCCACTAGCCTCCTTCCGACTTTCGTCCGGCGAGGCGTTAATAGGCATTCCAGTCCGTCAACCAAGGAGGCAAGCGTGCCAAGAAGCAACCTGTTCAAGATCGGGGTGGCCACGGCGGCTGCCGCTGTGGGCGCCATCCTGGCGATCACGTCTGTATTCGCCCACACGACTCCGACCACGACCGGTCACTCGCTGGTCGGGAACATAGTCCAGGCGGAGATCGCCGCCAGCTTCCCGACGTTCACCATGGACCCTGCTCCAAACGCCGTCACGAATGAGCAGGCCCAGGACGCCATCGAGGCAGCCGCGCTGGCCGCCAAGATCGCAGCACAGGAGGCCGCTGAGCTGGCCGCGAAGCAGGCCGCGCTGGCCGCCAAGCAGGCCGCGTTGGCCGCTCAGGCAGCCCCTAACGCATGCGTGGTCGCCGACCAGGCCGAAGACACAGCCGAGAAAGCTGCCGAAAAGACCGAGGACATCGCTGAGAAGACCAACGGGACTGAGAGCCCCGCGGAAGACGCGGCCGAGAAGGCTGCCGACAAGCTTGAGGACGCCGGCGAGGTGAAATGTGTCGTTACCCCGGTCGCGACGCACACCGATAGCGACATGCACCCGGCCACTTCGACGTTCACTGTCAAAGCCAAGCACTAACCCACCCGGATCAGACTGAAAGGCCGGGCTACTCGCCCGGCCTTTTCCTATTCAGCCCGTTTACGCCTCTGGACGAACTGAAACCCGAAGCGTCCCTTCACGCACAGGTGCCCGGCGGTGACGCTGTGGTCGAGGGGCGAAGTCACCTTGACGATGGAGTTGTCCTGCACGTGCAGCTCGAGCATGCACCCCACCCCGCAGTACGGGCACACCGTCTCGGTGACAGTCTGCCGCGATTCGTCCCATGTGCCGGCCTCGCGCATGTCGTGCTCGCTCTTGAACATGAGCGCGCCGGTCGGACACACACCGATGCAGTTGCCGCAGTAAACGCAGGCCGATTCGGGCAGCGGCACCGTGAACTCCGTCGAGATATGCGAGTCGAAACCGCGGCCCGCCACGCCGATGGCGAATGTGTTCTGCGCGTCCACACCACACGCTTCGACGCACTTGTAACAGAGGATGCAGCGCGAGTAGTCACGAACGTAGAGGTCGTTGTCGATCTTCACCGGCTGGCCGACGGTGGCGACGTTCTCGCCAAAACGCTGCGGAGTCGCACCGTAGCGCGCCATCCATCCGTGTACCTCAGGCGAGCAAAGGGACATGTCGACCGAAGAGGCGAGGAGCTCCAGGACCAGGCGGCGGCTGTGACGAACCCGTTCCGAGTCGGTTCGGATCTTCATGCCCGCCTCGACCTTGCGCGAGCAGGCTGGGACGAGCACGCGCGCACCCTCCACCTCGACCACGCAAACCCGGCACACATTAACCGGCGTCAGGGTCTCCAGCTGGCATAGCGTCGGGGTGTCTATGCGCAGCTGCCGGCACGCGTCGAGGATGGTCATGCCCTCGAGCACCTCCAGCTCCCGGCCGTCGATGTCGACCTTGACCAACCGCCTCGGCAGGCCGACGAACACCGTCTCAGCCATCACTTAACGCACCACCTTGAGCTGCGTCACCGCCGACGAGATCGCGTTGGCGGCGGTCTGACCCAGCCCGCAGATCGACGCGTCGCGCATGGCCTGGGCGATATCGCTGAGCAGGGTGACGTCGGAATGCTGAGCGTCTCCATTGCGGGCGCCAAATAATCGGTGCAGGACCTCTTCCTGCCGCACCGTGCCGACTCGGCATGGAACGCACTGTCCGCACGACTCGTCGCGAAAGAACCTCGCGATGCGAAGCAGGACTTGCTTCACGTCGGCTGTGTCGTCGAGCACGATGACGGCGCCGGAGCCGAGGGTCGCCCCGATGGCACGCGTGCCTTCGAAGCTCAGCGCGACGTCGAGCTGCTGCTCGGTAACGAACGAACCGGCCGCGCCACCGAGGAGCACGGCCTGCAGACTCCTCCCGTCGCGCAGCCCACCGGCGAGGGCGATCAGCGCCCGCAGCGTGGTGCCCATCGGGACTTCGTAAAGACCGGGCTCGCGGACATGCCCCGAGAGGCAGAAAAGACGCGTGCCCGTGGAGTCCTGCGTGCCAGTCGCCGCAAACGCCGCCCCCCCTTCGACGACGATGTCCAGCACGTTGACCAGCGTCTCGACGTTGTTGACCAGGGTCGGCTTGCCGAACAGCCCGACCTGAGCTGGGAACGGGGGCTTGTTGCGCGGCTCGCCCCTTTTTCCCTCGATCGAGTTGAAGAGCGCCGTCTCCTCGCCGCAGATGTACGCGCCTGCCCCGCGACGAACCTCGATCTCGAATCGACCGCCGCTGCCCCCGATGTCCTCACCGAGGAAACCGTGAACGCGAGCCTGCTGGATCGCGTTTTCGATCCGGTGCCTCGCGAGCGGGTATTCACCGCGCACGTAGAGGTAGCCCTGCTCGCAGCCGGTGGCGTAGGCGGCGATGGTCATCCCCTCGACCACGGCGAAGGGGTCGCGTTCCATGAGCTCTCGGTCTTTGAAGGTCCCGGGTTCTGACTCGTCGGCGTTGCATACCAGGTAGTGCGGCCGCACCGGCGCCTTGGCGACTGAATCCCATTTTCGCCCCGTCGGAAACGCCGCGCCGCCGCGGCCGAGCAGCTTCGCGTCTGTCACCTCGCGGATGACTCCTTCAGGACCGATCTCCATGGCTCGCCGGAGCGCGGCGTAGCCCCCGTGCTCACGGTAGCTGTCAACGCTCTCAGGATCGGCGACGCCGACTCGTCGCAGCAGCTTGCGTGGGCGATCCGGCGGCGGCTGAGCCTCGTTCCGTGGCCAGTCGTCGCCACGCAAGATCGCTTGCGCCCCTTCGATTGTGATCGGGGCCACCTGGAGCTCGTCATGCTGGGCACCCGCACGTTCTACCAACGCGGCCGGGGCACGGTCGCAAAGGCCGAGGCACGGACTGCGGTGCCAGGTCTTGCCCGCCGGTCCCACGGACTGCTCGAGCGCCGCGCACAGGTCATCCGCGCCGGCGCATTTGCAGGCGATGTCGTCGCAGACGTGAAGCGCGAGCGCAGGCCTTTCGTCGACCGCGAAGCGTCCGTAGAAAGTGACGACGCCGTACGCTTCCGCCGGCGGGATGGACAGCCTGCGACATGCGTACTCAAGCGCGCCTCGGCTGACCCAGCCGAGCCTGTCCTGGATCGCGTGCAGCACCGGCAGCAGCAGCGGGCGCTGAGCTCGCGAGGCGCTGCCGCCGAATGCGATGTGGTCATCCGCCGGTCCTCGAGCGCCTCCCGCCCAGAGCGACGCGGGGTCGCCCAGCACACCATCGACCGCCGCGATCTCCTCGGCGGTCGGAGGGCCACCGGTGGTCCGGATGTCCACTAACCCGTGGTGCTCATAGCCAGCTTGTCGACCCTGATCGCGCTCGCCTTGAACTCCGCTGTGCCCGATTTGGGGTCCGTCGCATCGATAGTGAGCACGTTCGTGGCCACTTGGTCTGGGAAATGAAGCGTTAGGAACGCGAGCCCCGATCGCAGCGATTCGTCAAACCGGATCGGCACCTCGACCGACCCGCGGCGCGAGCTTACCCGCACGGTCTCGCCATCCCGGATGCCGAGTCGCTCCCCGTCCAGAGGCGAGATCAACAGCGCCTCCTTTTTGCGCAGGGGTGAGGTGTATTCATTGCTCTGCACGCCGGTGTTGAACGAGTCGAGGCGCCGGCCCGTCGTGAGCCGGATCGGAAACTCCTCCGTCAGTTGGTCAACGGGCGGGTCGTGCTCCACGGCGTGAAAGGTAGCCGGTGCACCTTCAATCGGGTCCTTCCACAGCCGATCGTGCAGAAACGCGGTGCCAGGATGCGATTCGTCGGGGCACGGCCACTGGATGCCCCCGAGCTCGTCGAGGCGCGCGTATGACATCCCGGCGTGCATCGGCGACAGGCTGCGGCATTCGTCCCACACCTGTTCCGCGGTCGGATTCCCCCAATCGCATCCCAGCCGGCGGGCGAGGTCGCAAATAATGTCGACATCGTCGCGCGCGCCGGCCGGCGGTTCCAGGGCGCGGCGCATGCGCTGCACACGGCGCTCGCTGTTGGTGACCGTCCCCTCCGACTCCGCCCAGCCCGCGGAGGCGGGCAGGACGACGTGGGCGAGCTCTGCCGTCTGCGTCATAAAGATGTCCTGTACCACGAGGTGATCCAGACCGGTGAGCAGGCGAACTGCACGGGTCTGGTCCGCCTCGCTGCGCGCTGGGTTCTCTCCCACGATGTATGCGGTCGTCAGCTCGCGGTGCTCCATCGCATCGAACATCTCACTGAGGTGATATCCCGCCTTTTCGGGAAACTGCGCGCCGCCCCACGCACGCGAGAACTTCGCGTGGATGCTGGGGTCCTGAAGGTCCTGGAAGCCTGGCAGCCGCGCTGGGATGGCGCCCATGTCGCCGCCACCCTGGACGTTGTTCTGGCCGCGCAGCGGGTTGAGGCCACAGCCATAGCGACCGACCTTTCCTGTGAGCAGGGCGAGGTTGATCAGCGCGAGCACGTTGTCCGTGGCGTTGTGATGCTCGGTGATGCCCAGCGTCCAGCAGATCATCGCGCGGTCGGCCCGAGCGTATTCGAGGGCAACGTCCTCGATCGCCGAGGCAGGCACCCCGGTCTCCTGCTCGGCGCGTTCGAGCGTGTAAGCCTCGACACAAAGTGCGAAGTCCTCGTAACCGGTGGTCGCGCGAGCGATGAACTCAGTATTCGCCAGGCCGGCGTGGATGATCACCCGCGCCATGGCGTTGGCCAGCGCGATGTCGCTGCCGACATCGATTCCGAGCCATACGTCAGCCCACTGCGCCGAGCTGGTACGCCGAGGATCCACGGCCACCAGCCGCGCACCGTTGTGGACACCACGCAGCAGGTGATGGAAGAAGATGGGGTGCGTCTCGCGAGCGTTCGAGCCCCACAGGACGACCAGATTCGTCTCCTCAGCCTCGCGGTACGAGCTGGTTCCCCCTCCGGCTCCGAACACTGTCGCCAGACCGGCGACGCTTGGTGCGTGTCAAGTCCTGTTGCAGCTGTCCACGTTGTTGGTGTGCATGACCACACGGGAAAACTTCTGGGCGATGAAGTTCATCTCGTTGCTCTGCTTGGAGCAGCTGAACATGCCGAAGGCGTTCGGTCCCTTGTCCCTGGCTGCGGCGAAGCCGGCGGCGGCTCGCTCGAGCGCCTCTTCCCAAGAGGCCGGTCGCAACCGCCCGCCATCCCTGACCAGCGGCTCGGTCAGACGGAGCAGGCCGTCATCCATCAGAACGAAACTATAGGAGCCGGCGGCTTAGCGGGGGTTGGCGCGGATGAACTCCTCGATGCGACCCAGGCCGAGCTTCAGCTCGTCTTCCGATTGCGTATACGCGAGGCGGATGAAGCCCTTGCCAGCTTCGCCAAAGGCGGTCCCTGGCAGCACGGCAACGCCGGCTTCGCCGAGCAGCCGGTCGGCCAGCTCGTGCTCGTCGAAACCCGTCCCCACGATGTTCGGGAAGGCATAGAAGGCGCCCTGCGGGCGGGCGCACCGCATGCCGGGGATGGTATTGATGCGGTCCACCACCAGGTTTCGCCGGTGCTCGAACACCTTGACCATGCGGGCCACTGCATGCTCGGACTCCGGCGCGCTGAGCGCCTCGATCGCCGCCATCTGGGTGAAACCTGCGGCGCATGACGAAGAGTTGATCATCAGCGTGTCCAGCTTGGCGGCCAACGCTTTGGGCGCCACGGCGTAGCCGAGCCGCCAGCCGGTCATCGCGTACGACTTCGAGAGACCGTCCATCAGCACTGTGCGCTCGCGCATGCCTGGATGGGACAGCGGGGACACGTGGTGGAAGCCATACACGAGCTGGCTGTAGATCTCATCCGAGACCACCAGGAGATCGTGCTTGTGCGCAAGGTCGCACACGAACTTCACGTCGTCAGCAGTCAGTACACCCCCAGTCGGGTTCTGTGGAGTGTTGACGATCAGCATCTTGGTCTTCGGCGTGAC
>Ga0208848_1000033_pt1 | contig 24667 bp, 24 predicted proteins | sample NGESurshal072012_2_FD_184455 | JGI IMG/M metagenome (GOLD analysis project Ga0208848, IMG submission 184455) | Arctic peat soil microbial communities from Barrow, Alaska - NGEE Surface sample 210-1 shallow-072012 (SPAdes) | ecosystem: Environmental > Terrestrial > Soil > Wetlands > Peat ... | reverse complement strand
TTCTTATAAACGCCTTGAGAAGGACCGCCGCGTTGGCGGTCTTTCTATTTGCGCCGCTCATGTTGCGGTGCGTTGGTCGCTAATGGCACTTAGCGGACAATCCAGTTGCGCTCGGTTTTGTCCGCTTTTGGACCAAAGCAGGCAAAGATCGATTTTGGCCGGGGATGGATTGTCTGCTTTTGACCATCAGCGACATTAGCCGGCTGCTCAACGACCCTTGTCTGAACTTTCACCTGGCCTCTTCGGATGCGTGCAGCAAGCCTCCGATCGCGAGACGCGTGATGAGCTCGGTCAGTTCATCGACGAATGGCTCGTCGATGGTAATGCTGAACGGCTCTTGCGCAAACAGCTCGCGGTTCCGCACGAAAACGCTGCATTGCCCCATCAGCCAGATGGCCGCGCTTAGGGCGGCCCGTTTCTGTGTGTTTGGAGGCAGGAATCGGCGCACGATATCGATCGCAGCCGTAAGATAAGAGGCCGAATTCGTCGCTATGAATTTGCGAAAGACCTTGGAGGGATGTGCGCTCTCCCAGGCGAACATGCGAATGTAGCGGCTCATTTCGTCGCGGAACAGCAGCGGCCGCAATTGCTGGTACACGAAGCTTCGCAGAGCCTCCTCGCGGGAGAGCGACTTGAGCTTCTCCGCATCAAATCCCGCATTTTCCGTCAGCTTCTCGAATGCGGTTTTGAGGACTTCGAGGTACAAACCGTCCTTACCTTTGAAATGATAATTGATGGCAGCTTGATTGACGCGGGCTTTGGTGACGATGTCCCGCACGCTCGAGCCCTCAAAGCCTTTCTCCGCAAACAGAGTGACGGCGGCCTTGATAATCGATTGGCGGGTGTATTCAGCCGGACGGGTCATAGGCCTCCAATTCAAACGGATGTTTGAACCGAATTCATAATGCGTTTTTCGGCAAAATACAACTTTCGTAGGAGGGGCAGTTGGCAGGGGCCGTCATCATTTTGCCTCAAACAGTCGTTTGAATTGCAACCTGTCGTATGAAATTACCGTTTGAGAGTCCGCAGGGCGACGTAGGATCAGGGGTCTTCCATGCTGAAGCTGACATCGAGGTTCGTCTTGGAAGTGTTGCCTTATCTGCTTTCGGTGCTGATTGCGGCTGTCCTTGTGCCCGGGTTCCTCTATTCGCTGATTACGGTCGCTCTACCCGGGGTCTTCTACTCAGAGGCTCACGCAACGGAGGCGATGGTCATGCCAAACGTCTCCGGTCGCGGCGAGAATGTTCTCGAATTGATCCGCCAGGACCACGGCGCGTTTGCGCCAGACCAGAAGTTATTGGTTAGGCTCGCCAAAGCGGCCGAAGACAATCTAGTAAATCGTTAAGGTGAGGAATTCGGCATGTGGTTACAAAACGGAATATCGGATTTGTCTCGCCAAACTCCGTGGTGGGCATTGATTCGAAATTGGCTGATGGCCGTGATCTATCCGTACGGGTCCGAACGGCGCCATGAGTCGTACCGGCCCGAACGGCACTACATGCGCGGGCCAGGACCGAGGTGGCGCGAGAAGCATGGTCGCTCCGCCTACTGACCAATCCGTTCGCAAGTCTCTGCCGTACAACACGAGGGCGATTAAATTCTGGTGTTAGGGGAATGCTTCGATGAATAGATGGCTCTCTCTTGGCATTGCCGCCGCATATGTGGTCGCGAGCGCGATGTCTGCGCAGGCCGCCGATCTGCCTGGGCGATCAAATTCACCGTCTTACTACAAGGCGCCACCGGAGCTGCCGTTCAGTTGGACCGGCTTCTACGCCGGCATCAATGGCGGCTACGCCTGGGGCCAGTCGGGTTGGAGTGACCCGGCAGTTGGCGTGGATTCGGGAAATTTCAATACATCCGGCGGATTGGTCGGCGGACAGCTCGGCTACAATTGGCAGACCGGTCCCGTCGTGCTCGGCATCGAAACTGATGGCGACTGGATGGGCGTCAAGGGCAGCACTGCCGGTCTTGGGGGTGTCTGTGCCGCCGACGGCGGCGGCCAATGCCAGACTCAACAAAGCTGGGTCGGCACGACGCGCGCACGGGTCGGCTACGCGTTCGATCGCTGGCTGCCCTATGTCACCGGCGGCGTCGCCTACGGTAACATCCAGGCGGTGCAGCCGACCGGCACGTCCACCAACACCAATGTCGGCTGGACCGCCGGCGCCGGCTTGGAATACGCCGTCGATCACAACTGGAGCGCCAAGGTCGAATATCTCCACATCGATCTCGGCACGGCCACTTTCATGGGCGCCGCGTCGGGCACGTCCACTTTAACTGTCCCCGTCACCAACGAACTCGTGCGGGTGGGCGTCAATTATCGTTGGTGAGTCGTAAACTTGGTTAGCTCTCAACATGGTCCGTTCGGCACATGCGCCACTGCATAATGTTCGCGTAAATACGTGCCTATGCCGACTGGCCTGACGGCTTTTTTGTACCAGCGGATGAGAGATTACTGCATCGGCATGATCTCATCTAGATGGCGAGCCGAGGGCGCGAATGTCTGCGGCGCCGGCGGCCTATAGTTGAGCGCTGAGTGCGGTCGGATCGTGTTGTAGTGCTTGCGCCATTGCCCGATGACGACCTGCGCTTCCTTCAGGCTGTAGAAGATCTCCTGATTGAGGCATTCGTCTCTTAATTCTGCTGCGATAGCTGCCCGCATTGCGTAGCCTCCTTAAGCGCCCTCACACCATAATCTGCGTACCGACTTCCACCACGCGGCCTGTTGGAATGCGGAAATAGTCCGTCGCATCGTTTGCACTCCGTGCCAGATAAATAAACAATCGAGCTTCCAACCCACGAATGCCAGATTGTGCAGTCGGCTTGAGGGTTCGGCGAGACAAAAAGAATGACGTGGACATGATGTCGAAGCGCCACCCCAATGTCCGCGCAATCGCAAGTGCTTTGGGCACATTAGGCGTTTCCATAAATCCGAAGCGCAAGTGAATGCGTGAAAACGTTTCGCCAATGGCCTCGATACGAACCCTGTCTTCTGGAGCGATACGCGGAATGTTCGCTGCTTCCACGGTCAAGATAACGTTCTTTTCGTGCAAAACTTTGTAGTGTTTCAGGCTGTGCAAGAGAGCAGTTGGCGCGCTGTCCGGGTCGCTGGTCAGAAATGCGGCGGTTCCCGGTACGCGATAGGGTGGCTTGGCTTCGAGCGATTTCACTAGGTTCCGAAGCGGCAGCTCTTGCCGCCGCGTCTTTTCAAACAGCAACCGCGTTCCTCTTTGCCACGTATACATCAGTGTCATTACAACTGCGGCAAACGCGAGTGGCACCCACCCGCCAGCGAATATTTTCAGTGAATTTGCCGCGAAGAAGCTTGAATCGATAACGATGAATGGCGCGATCAGTAAGCTGGTAGCAATCAGCGACCAATGCCATCCCCGCCAAATCACAATGAATGTCGTCATTGCCGTGACAACCATCGTCCCGGATACGGCGATGCCGTACGCGGCCGCGAGCGCATCGGACGAACGAAACATTGCTACCAGCAGAATGACAGCGACGAGCAGCAGCGCATTGACGCGCGGCATGTAGATCTGGCCTTCAAGCGATTCAGACGTGTGACGGATTTCCAGGCGTGGCAAGAGTCCAAGCTGAATTGCTTGACGCGTGAGCGAATAAGCTCCGGTGATGACCGCTTGGCTCGCGATAATAGTGGCCAAAGTTGCAAGAACGACCATCGGTAACAGCGCCCAGTCGGGATATAGAAGGAAAAAGGGATTTTCGATCGCCTTCGGATTAGCGATCACCATTGCGCCTTGGGCCAGATAATTGAGGGCGAGCGACGGAAGAACGAGCGCGACCCAGGCAATTTGAATTGGTCGTTTGCCAAAGTGTCCAAGGTCGGCGTAAAGCGCTTCAGCCCCCGTGACCGCGAGGAACACAGCGCCAAGCGTCACGAACCCGATGTTGCCGTGCGTCAAAAGAAAGTTGAATCCGTAAACTGGGTTGAGCGCACGTAAGACCCCAGGATTGCTTGCAATGTAATAAATTCCTGGCAGCGCAATCGCAACAAACCAGATCGTCATAACCGGGCCGAAAAACGAGGCAACTTTTGCGGTGCCCTTTGATTGTGCGGCAAATAGCACGACAAGGATGACAATTGTGAGCACGACGATGTACGGCTCGAAAGCCGGCGTTACCAACTTCAATCCTTCAATCGCCGACAGCACCGAAATCGCAGGTGTAATCACGGCGTCGCCATAAAACAAAGCGGCACTAATTATTCCCAGCAAGAATACGATGGGCGTGCCTTTTCCAATAGCACGCTGTGCGAGTGCCATGAGAGCAAGCGTGCCGCCTTCGCCATTGTTGTCGGCGCACAACAAAATCAGAACGTATTTTACGGTAACGATTAGGATCAGAGCCCAGAGGACAAGCGATAGAACACTGAGAACCGCTTCAGTGCTCACCGTGCCGCCCGAACCGGTCGCAGCCACTATGGCTGCGCGAAAGGCGTAGAGAGGACTGGTCCCTATGTCGCCGTAAACAACGCCGAGACTGCCCAGAGATAGTGCCATCAAGCCCGCAGGCTTCAGATGGCTACCATGAGCAGCCTCAGCATTTCCGCCAGTGGCGTCGCCCCCTTGAGTCATCGCGATTTTCCAGGCTGGTTTTATAGAAGATGACCTAAGCTCTAAGCTCGGGGCTTATAGGCTAACCCCCTCGAACGGCGGTCACACGAACATGATCTCGTCCTAACTGCCGTGGCTCAAGGGGGCTGATGGTTTAGATACGGACCTGGAAAGCTGCCCTATCGAGCCATTACAGGGCTTGACCGCCATGTGGCATCCGGGCGCTTGCTCGGCCCAAATTGGCGGCCCCGTCAGTTCGGCGACAGTCGCCTCGATCATCACCGTCTTGGCGTCATCGAAGCCCTGGAAAGCCCAGCCGTTGAACCAGAGGACGGCGACATCTTTGTCGTGGCTCAGGTCCGACTGGACCATTTTGAGGATGCTGGATTTGCCGGCACCCCAATCGCCGTGGATGCCGATCGTGAGCGCGCGCTTCCGGCTGTCGCGCAGCAACTGCACGACAGTCTTCGATATTGCCTCGCATTTCAGGAAATCGACTTCGGTCTCATGGTCAGGAATCAACACGAACGCGCTCCTATCCTCGAACAGCGTTTCCGCTGACATTCCCCCATGTTTCTTGATTGTAGGACAAGGTTGTAGTGCAGCCGGGGTTGCGAGGCAACGCAATCTTGGGATCGCGAACTTTTCCGCCCGCCCGCCGTGACACTCGGGTTCGAGATGAAAAGGCGGCACGCCTCGCTACTACCACCCCGTCAGCCAGTGTGATTCAGCGCAGTGTGTCGAATAAATATCAAATTCGGCCACAGAGATCTCCGCATAAGATTAGAAGCCCGCCAACGGCGGGCTTCTTCAAGACATTCAATCGGAAATCTCTAGAGCCTGGACTGGCTGGCTGGGGCAGCAGGATTCGAACCGTGAGATGGCCACTTCGTTTCGCTCGCGAAAGTAAGTGAGCATGAGCGCGTGAAACCCCGTGGAGCCCCAGGGGATGTTTTGGCGAACAAAGTGAGATTCGCTCGGGCTACAAATTGGAAATAGCCATTTGGAACCATGGTGGTCCCGAGAGGAGTCGAACCTCCGACCTTCGGTTTAGGAAACCGTTTCGGCCATCGATATATCAATGACTTACGCCCAAATGTTGCAAATGTGTTGCATCCATTTCGACGCCGGGAATTCTGATCGCACTTACCAGATTCGTATGGCGGGGCCACGACCAAGCTGCCAGTCCCGCCTGCCATCACACCTCGGCATAGCGCCGCTCGAACTCCCACACGTCGGCGAAGCCCATGAGCTCATGCAATTGCGCCATCGTATATGCCGCCACGGGCGATCCCTCGGTCGAGCCATGCTCTTGCAGATAGAGAAAGTTCGCCTCGATCGCCGCGCATGCTACCGCCATGCCTGCGACTGGATAAATCGCCACATTGAACCCGTAGGTTTGGAGCCGCTCCGCCGACACCACCGGCGACTTACCGGTCGGCACCATGTTGGCCATCAGCCATGCCTCGATCTCGCCGCCAACGCGCTTGAATTCGTCATCGCTCTCCGGCGATTCGACGAAGACGATGTCGGCGCCGGCACCCGCATAGGACTTGCCGCGCGCAATCGCCTCTGCGAGACCGAGCCCGGTACGCGCGTCGGTACGAGCGATGATCAGCGTATCGGCGTGCCTGCGCGCGTCTACTGCGACCTCGATCTTGCGGCACATGTCGGCGATCGGGATGACACGGCGGTTCGGGGTGTGGCCGCATTTCTTCGGCATTTCCTGATCCTCGATCTGGATCGCCTGCACCCCGGCCGCCTCGTATCCTCGCACCGTCTGCCGCACGTTAAGAAGGCCGCCGAAGCCGGTGTCGGCATCGGCGATCAAGGGCGTGGCGGTGCCTTCGGCGATGGTGCGCGCCCGCTCGACCATGTCGCGGTAGGTCACGAGTCCGGCGTCGGCCAATCCGAGATGCGAGCCGGACACGCCATAGCCCGTCATATACAGGGCCTTGAACCCAATACGATCGGCGATTCTGGCAGAGATCATCTCGAACACCCCGGGGGCGACCACGAACTCGCCGCGCCCGAGAATGTCCTTGAGACGCAGCGAAGTTGTCATTGCGAGTCTCCCGATTGTGCAATCACGCTCTGGTGCAGATGGCGATCGATCACGAGTAGCACGGAAGAAGCGGCGGTTGCGAGCACTATGAGAAAGAGCGCTAGCGCCATCACGGTGGCAACGTCGTTCGTTTCCATTGCTTTCACCAGCATGTATCCAATGCCGCGCTGCGATGCGAACATCTCCCCGATCAGCGTCCCCAACAGGGTCAAGGAAAAACCGATGCGAAAGCCGGAAACAATCTCCGGCAGCGCGGCGGGAACGATGATGTTCGAGGCGGTCTGCATTCCGCTCAGCCGCATGGCGCGCGCGGCACGGAAATAGACGCCGTTGATGTTGCGCACGCCGTTCATGGTAAAAATGATGACCGGGATGATCCCGTGGATCACCCCGAAGGCGATCTTGGCCGAAATACCGAGGCCGAACAGCAATAGGATGACGGGGTAGAGCGTGATCTTGGGAATCGAATAGAGCGCGACCAGGATCGGCGCCGCCACCTGTCCGGACAGTCGGTGCGCGCCGAGCGCTACGCCAAGGGTCAAGCCGCCGGCTAGCGCGATGATCAGCGCCGTGCCGAATGCACGGCCGGTCTCCCAGGCGTGGGCGGGAAAGTCGGGATCCGCCATGATTGCAGAGAGTCGGCGGGCGGTTTCGAGCGGGGAGGTCAACACCTCGTGCCCGATGATCAGCGTGGCGACCTGCCACACGATCAGCATACCCGTGATCAGCAGCACGGTATCGGCGAGCGCGGACCAACCACGCGACCGCGCGTGCTCTGCCGCCGGAACCGCCGGATCAATATCCACCGCGCCGGGCATAGAGCCGCTGCTCCCAAATCCACAATTGCATGTTGATGCCGCCCACGATCAAGAACAGCAGCAGCATAAGGCCATACATCGTCGCATTGTCGAACGAGTTGTAGGCGAAGGCGATGGCGTGACCCAGTCCGGCGCCCGACAGTACGAACTCGCCCGCGATCACACCGATGAAGGAATAGACGACGGCAAACTTTGCGCCGGTGAAAAGCCAGGGCGCCGCGGCCGGCAGCATGATGAAAAAGATATGCTGCAACGGCGTCAGCTTCATCACCGCCGCTGTGCGCCGCACGCCGCGCGGAACCCGCGACAGTCCATCGAGCGTGTTGATGATGACCGCCGTCACTGCGAAGACAAAGCCGATCGCCACCAATGGCCAACGATTGAGGCCGAATAGCACGATGAACACGGGATAGAACACGAAGGCCGGCACCGCGTAGTAGCTCGCCAGAAATGGATCGAGCGTGCGGCGCAGTCGCGGCAGACGGTATAGTGCCGCCCCAACCGCGAAGCCGACGACGATCGCAAGACCGATCGACTGAGCCACGCTCGCGAGCGTGATCAGGATGTGCCCGCGCATCTCGGCGGAGCCGAGCGCCTGCCAGGCACCGGCCGCCATCGCCGTCGGAGCGATGATCGTTTGGCGGCTGACGAAACCGAGCCGGCAGGCGCCTTCGAGCAGCGCAAGCGCCGCGATGATCAGTGCCCACCGGACCTTGCCGGGCCTCGTCATCATCCCCCCGCGAGCGCTTTGAGCGATTGGCCACGCAGCATTTCCCAGAGACGGCCAGTGACACGGCCGAAGGCGGGATCGGAGACAATGCGGCTGTCGCGTTCGCGCGGCCAGGCCGTGTCGACGAGATCGATGAAGACACCCGGGCGCGCCGACATAACGCCGATCCGGTCCGATAGCAGCGCGGCCTCGTCGAGGGAGTGGGTTATGAGAAAAACTGTAGCGTCGGTCAGCCGCCACAAATCGAGCAGCTCGTCGCCCATCAGCAAGCGGGTCTGCTGATCGAGCGCGCCGAAGGGTTCATCGAGCAGTAGCAGCCGTGGCCGGGTCACCAGGGTGCGGGCGATGCACAGACGCTGGCGCATACCGCCCGACAACTGTGCCGGGTAGGCGCCGGCGAAGGATTGGAGGCCCACGACCGCGAGCGTCGGATCGACCCGCTCGCGGATGTCCTTCTCGGCCATGCCGGCGCGGCGCAATGCAAACGCGGCGTTATCGTACACGGAGAGCCAGGGGAAGCTGGCATCCTCCTGAAACACCACGCCGATGCCGTCGGGAACTTCGCCGGCGACCGGACGTCCCTCGAAGGTGATCGTGCCGGCGGTGGGGCGCGCCAGCCCGGCGATCAGATCGAGCAGAGTCGATTTACCGCAGCCGGACGGACCAACGACTGAGAAGAATTCGCCGCGCCGCAGATCGAGATCGAGCGGGCCCAGCGCATGAAGAGGCTTCTGCTGTTCGACCGCAGGAAATACGCGCGTGACCCCACGCAAGCACAACTGGACGGACGACGTATTCATCCCGGGCGTGGCGACCAGATCAGTTGCGCGGTTTTGCGGACTTCAAATCGGCCGGCAGATAGCTCTCGTCCACGATCGCCGACCAATCGAATGGACCCGCACTGATCGCCTTGACCAGCTGCAGCCCCTTCAGCATCACGTTCATGCCCTCATAGTCGAAATCACCGGCACTCCAGTAAGTACCCTTCACGGCCAGGATATCGGCAATTGCCGCTTTCGCGATCGCCACGTCGATCTTGTACTCCTTGGCCATGATCGTGGCGGCTTCATCCGGGTGCTGCTTGATGAACTCAACGCCCTTGCGCCGTGCCTGAATAATGCCGCGGATCAGGTCGGGGTTCTTCTTGAGAAAATCGGTCCCTACGACACCAACCGTCTGAGTCACGCGCGGCGCCCAGTCTGCCGAATTGAAGACCGGCCGGAAGTTGTTTTTTTCCTTCGCCCATACCGGCTGCGTCGCATAGGTAATATCGACGCCACCTTCGCGCACCGCCGTTACCCCCGCGCCGATGCTACCGACCGACAGGCGCTCGACCTGCCCGGTCAGCCCGTTGGCGTCGAGCATCATGGTCGTGACCATGTCGGTTACCGACTTCGGGCTTGAATATCCGAGCCGCTTGCCCTTGAGGTCCTGGACCGTCCGGATGCGCTCGTCGCCCTTCTTGGTGAACCATACCTGGTCGGCGACGCTCAGCACGCCGGCGTGGACGATGGTCATCTCCACGCCCTGCTGCACTGCGGCGATGACAGCGGGAAGCGCAACTTCTCCATAGGGCAGTTCGGATGCAAGCACGTTGCGCACCGTGGTGCCACCGCCCGCCGACGTCAGGAACCCTGTAACATCGAGGCCGATCTCCTTGAAATAACCCTTCTCCTTGGCGATGGCATAGGGCACGCCATACATGCCGGTGCCGAAATGGGTCACGTTGAGATCGACCGCAGCCGCCGAAATCGTGCCGACGACGAGAACTGCGACCGACAGCGCGGCCGCCCTGGTGACGCGGATGCTCATGACACTCCTCCCTTATTTATCGTTGCTACCTCAAGGCCGGGGCATCCTATTACTGTGACCCGACCGAGCGGAGAGGGTAATATGATCCCGTCACAAGTTCGACCTACTCAGCGACTCAAGTCAATCCTCTCGGCCCGGCAGGCGATCGTCGTCCCCGGAGCGGCCAATGCCATTTTGCGATCAACGAGATACTTGAGCGGCCGCAGCCTGGCCGGCCAAACGGCCAAGGACAGTTGCGGTCAAAAGACCATTGCCGGACAGATAACCCGCCGCGCTTGAGCCCGATACGCCGGCCGCCGCTCCGCCAGCCGCAAATAGATTTGAAAAAGATGTTCCATCGCTGCGCCTGACACGACCAACGGCATCGATCAAGAGACCGCCTTGGGTGTGAAACAATGCGCCGGTCACCTTGACCGCACAGAGAGGAGCAAGACAAAGCTGCCCCGGCGCGAATTGACGCCCGAAGCGATCTTTCCCGCTCGTTGCCTTTAGACTTTCGACTTCCGTCCACTCCGAGGCGAAAGCCGTGGCAGGGATGTGCATGGCGTCCGCGAGGTCTTCAACGTTGCGGCCGGTCAGAATCGCACCAGCCCGTTCCGCGACGCGGAAGTCCTCAAACTGCCGCGCAACTAATGCAATGCGCGCGTCGAATACGCTCCAGGCAATTTCACCTGGCTGGCGAAGGACGTCCGCGGCTTGTTCGGAATAGCCCCGCGATTCATCGCAGAAACGCCGGCCGTCGCGGTTGATCTGAATGCCACCCTGCATAATCACGGCCCAGGTGATCAGAATATTGTGAGGCGTCGCGAGCGACCCGTGGCCTTGATAGGCGCCGAGATAAGCAAGTTGCGCGCCGAGTGCGTCACCCCAGATGACGGCATCACCGCGATTTCCCGGGTGGCCGAAATAGAGCGCGTCGGCCATTTCCGGAATGAAGCGGCGGACCAGCTCGGGATTGCCGCCATAGCCGTTGCACGCAAGGATCAACGCCTCGCAGCCAATGCGTTCGCGCGCACCGTCGGCGGCAACGATCTCCACGCCGCTGATAAGACCATCTGGCTTCGTCAACAGCACTTCAGCCACGCGTTCGGATAAAATGGAAATGTCATTGGCTTCGACGGCGCTGCGCAACCGATTGATCAATTCCAATCCGGTGCGTGTCGGCAATCCATGCATCCGCATGGCCGAGTGGCCCGGATAGTTGAAATTGTCGATCACGTCGAACGGCAAGCCGTAGCGATCCGCCAGCCATTCGATCAGCATGCCTGCGCCCTGTGCGACCGCATCGACGACGGCGCCATCCGCCTCGCCTTTCGCCTTACGCTGAATGTCGGCGGCGAACAGTTGCGGGCTGTCGGCGATGCCTTTGGCGCGCTGGAAACGCGTGCCTGCGGCGGGAATGAGCCCGGCCGACAGCGCCGTCGATCCCGCCGGCACGGCGTCGCGCTCGATCAGCACCGCATCGACTCCGGCTTCCTTGGCGGCAAGCGCCGCGCACAGCCCAGCAGCGCCGGCACCGACGATCAGCAGCGGTGTTTCGCCGGTGAATTCTTCGTCCGCTGTAATCGTCACCGTGCTCATTATGCCTCAAAGTCAAGCATCATCGCGCATTAAAACAGTTCATTGCGTACGAGCGACGGCGGACCTCCGCAAATATTTGCCGCGCGCTGGCCCGACGATGTTCCCGCTGTCATAAACAAGAGCGCCTCGCAAAAACGTACTCTTCACCCGACCGCTGAGTTCGACACCTTCGAACGGTGAGTAGCCTTGCACGGATTCAGATTCGGCGGCATGCACCACGAAACTTTCGTGCGGATCGACGATCACAATATCCGCGTCATAGCCTGGAGCGATATCCCCCTTGCTTGGCAGCCCGAAACGTTGCGCTGGCTTCCAGCTCAAAAGCTCGGCCATGTGATTGTATGACATGCCACGCTTGCTGCCCTCGCTCAAAACGCCTGAAAGGAGATATTCGGTGCCGCCAAATCCAGATTTGGCTAGCCAAATATTGTTTGGGTCGTCTTTTGACCACTTCTGCTCCGCTGAACAGCACGCATGATCGCTGACGATCCAGTCTATTTTTCGGTCAAGCACAGCCTGCCACAGCGCCTCGACGTCCTCGCGCGGGCGGATTGGCGGATTCACTTTGGCGTGCACGGCGCATTCGCAATCGGTATCGAGAAGAAGATGACCAACTGTCACTTCGCGGCGGAAAGCGATGTGCGGAAAAACCTGCTGCATGGTCCACGCGGCATCCACTGCTTTGCGTGAGCTCAAGTGCAACAGATTGATGTTCAGACAATTGGTTTCATTTGCCAGATAAGATGCAATCCAAATGGCAAGACCCTCGGAATGTGGAGGACGCGCTGCGCTATAAGCATGTAGGCCGGTCAGCTTGCCTTCTCGTTCCACGATCTTTGTATATGCATTAAGAATCTCTGCGAGTTCGCAATGCAGACTAACGCTGATGTGGGCGGCTTGATCGGGGAATTTGTCCATCAAGCGCTGGGCCGACCGCATAATGAACTCGAAATGCGCGATGTCATATTGCTCGTCGGGGCCGATCATCAAAAAATCATTTTGCTGCGACGAGCGTCCGTGCAGCCCATAGCCTCCGTAAAACATGAAGATCTTAAACGAGGTCACCCCGTGTTCCGTGACTAGAGGCTCCATCTCATCGATATGCCTCGCTTCGATCGGCGCAAGATGAAAGCCATAATCGACCCAAAACCGGCCCGCCGACTGCTTGAACACTTCGGGCATAAACTCGAGGTAAGAGCCACCTCGATTGAGGTAGTAGTGTCCTGTGCGTAGGTAATTCAGGCTTGAGGTCACCCCTCCCATCGCCGCAGCCTTGCTCTCCGAAACTGCATCCTGGGCGAGCGGCGCATATATGCCGATATGCATATGCGCATCGACGCAACCCGGGAACGCGAGCCGATTCTTGGCGTCAAAGACTTGGCTGGCGAGATCGGCCTGAATTTCCGGCCCGAGCCGAGCGATCTTTCCATCCTTGATCGCAATATCAAGACAATCGACCGAGGTCTTGTTCGGTCGAACCACTCGGGCGTTCTTGATGATGGTATCGAACTGTTTATCCATGCGAGACGTTCCTTTGCTTACTGGCGATCTCTTCGTATTGCGCCTGTTGGTGCCGCATCACGTGCCGTCACCTTTCTTGCTATTCGGCGTGGCCGCCGATTCATATTGTTTGCCAAGCGCGATCAATGCCGGTGTGCCGATTACGTCATTAAGAGCAGCGAAGTCATACATTCGATCAAGGAACGGTTCGGAGGTACCATGGGCGGCAAGTGAGGCGTAAAATTCGCTCGCAGTGCGCGCCAATGCGCGGACGATGCCGCCAGGGAAAATTACAAGAGAGAAGCCAATCGCTTCCAGATCCGCCGCCGCGAGCGGGGGAGTCTTGCCTCCCTCGACCATATTGGCCACCAACAGCACGCCATTGAGCGCCGACGGAATGCGTTGAAGCTCGGTGCGCGATTTCGGCGCCTCAACAAATAATATATCGGCACCCGCCTCGCGGTAGCTTGCGGCACGTGCGATGGCACGCTCGAAGCCCTCCACGGCTATTGCGTCGGTTCGAGCGATCACCAGGGTTTCGCGTGAGTGTCGTGCATCGAGCGCCGCCTTGATCTTGCCGGCCATTTCCGCTGCCGGGATCAGCCTCTTGTCGTCTAGATGGCCGCACCGCTTGGGAAAATCCTGATCCTCGATCTGGATCGCATTGGCGCCGGCGCGCTCGAACAGGCGAACGGTGCGCTGGACATTGAGCGCGTTGCCGTAGCCGGTGTCGGCGTCGACGACGAGCTGGGCGCCGACCCGATCGCGGATCAGCGCCACGGTCTCGACCACCTCGTTCATGCTCACAAGCCCAATGTCGGGACGCCCGAGGCGCGTATAGGCGATCGCCGCGCCTGAGACGTAGAGCGCCTCGAAGCCCGCCTGCTCAGCGATCAGCCCGGTGAGCGCGTCGTAGACGCCCGGGGCAATCAAGATGGGCCGGCGTGCGAGGCGGGTGCGAAGCGTGTTTTCAGTCATGTGTCACAGTCCTAGATAGGTGCGTTTGAGCGCAGGATCGGCGCGGATGTCGGCGGCAGTGCCGGACATGATGAATTTACCATCGGCCATGATGTAGGCGCGGTGCGCAACGTCGAGGCTCTGCACCACGTTCTGCTCGACCAGCAGCACCGACACGCCATCGGCGTTGATGCGCGCGATGAGCGCGAACAATTCCTCGACCAGCAGCGGAGAGAGCCCGAGTGAAGGCTCGTCGAGGATGAGCAACCTGGGTTCGGCCATCAGGCCGCGGCCGATGGCGAGCATCTGCTGTTCGCCGCCCGACAAAGTACCGGCACCCTGGAGCTGCCGCTCGTACAGGCGCGGGAAGATGGTGAACACGCGATTACGGTTGGCGGCGCGTCGCTCAGTGGCCCGGCGATAACTGCCGAGGTCGAGATTCTCGCGCACCGACAGATTGGGAAAAATCCGCCGTCCCTCCGGCACGTGGATAAGGCCGCGTGCGACGATGGTCGAGGGCTTCTCGCGCTCGACAGCGGCGCCGTCGAAACGGATCGAACCCGCGCGCGCGCGCACAACGCCCGAGATCGTACGATTGAGCGTTGATTTCCCCACGCCATTGGAGCCGAGCACGGCGACAATCTCACCGGGACTAACGCTCAGCTCGACACCGCGCAGCACCTTCGTCTCGCCGTATCCGGCGCACAGACCCTTCACATCAAGAAGTGGGCTAGAGTCCATGGGACGCTCCGAGCTTCGCCGCCGCGCCGTGGCCGAGATAGGCCTCGACGACAGCTGCATCGGCCACGACCATGGCAGGCGATCCTTCGGCGATAATGCGGCCTTCGGCAAGCACGAACACGTGTTCCGACAGGCTCATCACCGCTTGCATGACGTGCTCGATCATTAGAATGGTGATGCCGCGGGCGCAGAGGCCGCGGATGACGGGAACGAAGTCGCGGATCTCGGACGGATTCAATCCCGCGAGCACTTCGTCGAGAAGCAGGAGTTTTGGATCGGTCGCCAGCGCACGAGCCAGCTCCAGCCGCTTGCGCCCAGCGACGGTCAATGTATCGGCCGACCGGCCGAGCATGTCGCCGAGCCCCACCTCGCGGCCCACCTGCTCAGCAGCGGCGAGCGCGGCAGTGCGCGCGCGATGCCGCAGGTGCGCGCCCACCAGGATGTTCTCGAGCACCGACAGCCCCGCGAACGGCTGGACGATTTGGAAGGTGCGGGCGATGCCGCGCCGCGCCAGACGGTGTGGCGGCTCGCCGGTTATCTCTTCACCGTTGTAGCGGATCGAGCCTGCGCTCGGCTTGAGGAAGCCGGAGATGATGGCGAACAGCGTGGTCTTGCCGGCGCCGTTCGGGCCGATCAGCGCCGTAATACGCCCGGCTGGCGCGGATAACGACGCGGCATCGACGGCGAGCAGGCCTCCGAAACGCTGGGACACGCGATCGACGACGAGCAACGGCTCAGCCATGGCCCGCCTCCCGGACAGAACGCGATGAGCGGCGTAACAGCCATTTCCGTACGTCGGCGACGGTGCCGATGAGGCCGCGCGGCGCGAACCAAATGACCAGCACCAGCACGATGCCGTAGACCACGAGATCAAGGCCGGGTGCGTCGCCCGCCACCAGCTTGGCGCCTTCGCTGAGCGACTTGACGACGAGAGCACCCAACAACGGCCCGAACACCGTGCCGACCCCGCCGATAATCGGCGTCAGCAGCGCCTCAATCGAGATCCACGTGCCATAAGCGATGCCGGCATCGATAAACAAGAAATACTGCGCGTAGAAGCAGCCAGCGGCGGCGGTGATGGCGGCGGAAAGGACCATCGCACCAAGCTTGACCATCGTGGCGTCGACGCCGAGGGCCATAGCCGCATCCTCGTTCTCGCGCACAGCGATCAGCCAGGCACCGAAGCGCGAGCGTTCGAGCAGCCACGCGATCAGCAGTGACAAAGCGACCAGCGCCAGGATGAGCCAATAAAAGGCTGCCCGGCTTTGGAACTGAAGGGCCTGCGCGCGCAGGTCGAGCTTGATCAAGGTGCCGACCCCGGCGCCGGTGATCGGAGCGACGCTGGCGACGATACGCAGGACCTCGGCGAAAGCGAGCGTGACCAGTGCAAAGTAAGAACCGCGCAGCCCGGAGCGGAATGTGAGTCCGCCGATGATCGCGCCGACCGCCGCGCCGGCGGCTATGCCGACGGCAAAACCGATCCATGCATTGACGCCATAGCGCATTTGCAGGATGGCGGTGACGTAAGCGCCGGTGCCGAAGAAGGCGGCGTGGCCGAAGGAATACTGGCCGCCATAGCCGCCCAGGATGTTCCAGCCCTGCCCCGCCAGTGCGATCAGCAGCGTCACGACGAGAAAATTCAGCGTCACGTTCGACTGAATAAACAGCGGCACGACGGCGAGCGCCGCGATCACCGAGACGATGGGCAAAACACTCTTCATGCCCGCGCTCCGAACAATCCACTGGGGCGAACGAGCAGCACTGCTATAAAGATGAGGAAGATGCCGATCTGGCCAAGCGATTCCCCAAGAATGAGGCCGGAGAGACTCTCGATCACGCCGATGACAAGGCCGCCGACCAGCGCTCCGGGCACCGATCCCATGCCGCCGAGTACGACGATAGTGAAGGCGATGAGGACGAAGGCATTGCCCACGTGCGGGTTGAGATAATAGGTCGGAATCAAAAGGCAGGCAGCGATGGCGACACAGGCGGTGCCCAAGCCGAAGGTGACGGCGTAGACGTGCGCCACATCGATTCCAACGAGCTCGGCCCCGAGCTTTTCCTTGGCGACCGCGCGGATCGCCTTGCCGATATCGGTCCAGCCCATGATCAGCCAGAGCAGCAGCGCGACGATGAATACCGCGCCGAACCCGATCACGCGCGGAACCGCGAGAAACGTGAAACCAAAATCGATGGTTTCGAACGCATAGGGCACGTCGATGGTGCGGGTATCGGCACGGAAGGCGTAGAGCAGCGCGTTTTCCAGAATAATGGCGATCGCCAGAGTGATCAGCAGCATGTTCCGATCATCGCCATGCGAGGCGGGACCAATGACGAAGCGCTGCAGCCCATAACCGAGCGCGAAAAACCCCGGCGCTAGCAAGATGATCGCGAGATATGGATCGAGACCGAGCGCTTGATAAGCGAAGAAGGCGGCGAACAGAGCGACGCTCAGAAGCGCGCCATGCGCAAAATTGATGATGTGCAGCACGCCGTAGATCAGCGTCAGTCCGAGGGCGACGAGCGCGTAGACCGCACCGGTCAGAAGGCCGTTGAGAATTGCGGGAATCAGGATGGCGGGCGATAGCACGGACATGATGCTTTAAAATCGCGGACGCGGACGGCGCCCCAGCGCCGCCCGCGAGCACGCGACGCTCAGGCCGGCATCGGGAAGACCGGCTTCGCATTGGCGAAGGCCGGCGGCAGGATCACCTTGATGTCATTGTCGAGCACCTGCGTGTTGACCGGCGCCGCCCCTTGGTTCTGGCCGTTAACGAATTTCGTCGGACCGTAGGGCATCACATGGCCGGCAAAGGTCGAACTCTCCAGCGCAGCGGTGACCTTGGCGCGGTCGGCGGAGGCGGCGCGCCCGATCGCGTCGGCGACCAGCAGGACGCCGCTGTAGTTCATGTACACTTCGTAGGTATAGAACTGACCCTTCTCCTCGACCTTCTTCTTCAGCGCCAATGCTTTGGGATTGCGCGGGTCGAACCAGTGATTGCAATCCATGATGTACTTAGCCGCGTCGGGGAACTCCTTGACGAACTTGTAGGAAGAGGCGGCGCCGCCGAGCACCGAATAGATACCTTTCGGCCTCACGTGTTGCTGCTGCATGGTGCGGGCGAGCAGGACGTACTCGTTGTAGTAGTTCGCGGGGATGATAATGTCGGGGTTCTGCGCCTTGATCTTGAGCACGACGTTATTGAAGTCGCGCGTCGGCGTCGGATGCGGAATTGTCTCCAAAATCTGGAAGCCCTGCTGCGGCAGCTGTGCGTTGAGCAGTTTGGCGAGGCCAGAGCCGAACAGCGAATCCTCGTGAACGATCATCACCGTCTTGGCCGGCTTGCCGGCCTGATTGTTGATCGCCACGAGATTGTCGAGCGCGGTCTTGGCGATAATGCCGAAGCCGGGGCCAAAACGGAATGTGTTCTTGAGCCCGCGGGTGACGATGTTGTCGGCGACGCCGACGTCGACGACGTAAGGCAGATCATAGCGCGCGGCCGCCTGGCTCACGGCGAGGCAGATCGAGCTCGCATAGCCGCCGACGATTGCGGCAACTCCGGCGGAGTTCATTTTCTCGACTTCGGCGTTGCCGCCTTCCGGCGTCGACTGGGCGTCGCCCAGGACCGGCTCTATTTTGGCGCCGCCCAGCGCCTTGATCCCGCCAGCGGCATTGATCTCCTCGATCGCAAGCGTCGCGCCGAGACGGCCCTGCTGTCCGGAATAGGATAGCGCACCGGTCACGGGATGCAGCACGCCGAGTTTCACGCCAGCGCCCTGCGCGCGCAGGACAGACGGCATGGCGATAGTGGCGGCGACGGCGCCAAGCGCCGTGGTAGCAAGAAACTTGCGACGGCTGAAAGAATCGATTCGATCCGACATGGCCTTCTCCCTCTCTCGATTAGCGCGGCGCGATTCCCGCGGACTCGGTTTTGCTGGTTGAACCCTTACTGCTTGACGTCTTCGCGTTCGGCTGGAAACCTACGACCGGCGACCAGGTCTTGGTGTCGGCTTGGCCCGAACGCACGAGGTCGATTTCGAAGGCATAGCGATCGGGGCGGTAGAGCGCATGCAGATGCTCGACGCCGCGGCCGGCCTGGTCGTGAACGACGCGCACCAGCTCGATCAGTGGTGATCCGGTGCGTACGTCTAGCGCCTCGGCGACATCCGGGGTCGCGAGGCCTGCGGTGATGCGCTGGCGCGCGTGCTCGACCTTGACCCCGGCGCGCTCGAGCAACTCGAGTAGCGGGCGGGAGGCCAGCTCGTGGCGGCTGAATGTCACCGAGACGCTCTCGGGAACGTGGGTCGTAAGATAAGAGAACGGCACGCCATCGACCGAACGGACGCGCAACGAGCGCTGCAGCAACTGGTCGGATGCGACGCCGAGCGCCTGCGCGACCACGCCTTCGGCCGGGACGTAATCGAATGACAGAAGCCTGACCACCGTGCGCCGGCCCATATCGGCGAGATTGGCGAGCACACCCGATATGTCGGCTGTCATCGGTGCAGGTGAGGGCCGGTAAATGACGCGCGTCCCGGCGCTACGGCGCCGCTCGATCAGCCGCTCGCGCGCAAGTTCGCCGAGCGCACGCCGCACCGTGACGCGCGACACGCCGTGGAGTTTCGACAGCTCATTCTCATTGGGTAGCTTGGTGCCGTAGCCAGCGGCGCCACCGAGGATACGGTCGCGCAGGACAAGATAGACCTGTTTCGCCTTCGCCTCGCCGAGCCAATCACGCACGCCGCGTTCCCCGACCCATTCGCACGCCGTCACCGGCAGACGCTTTACTTGGTATCTTTTAGCATACAATATTGCAGACCCTCGACAAGCCCACAAACGCTGATGCAAACCGAGCGCGCATGAACGAGCCACAGACCCTGGTGGACAAGTTGTGGTCGTCCCATACGATCACGCAACGCGAAGATGATGCCGCCCTGCTCTGGGTCGATCGCCATTACATCCATGAAGGTTCATTCCACGCCTTTAGCCAAATGAAAGCGTACGGGCGCGCCATCGCCGAGCCAGGACTGACCTTCGGCGTCGCCGACCATTACGTGCCGACGCGCGGCCGCGGGCACGCGATCGCCAATCCCGAGATCGCCGCGATGGTGCACAATCTCGAGACGAATGCGACGCAAAGCCATATCACGCTGTTCGGGCTCGACGACCCGCGTCAGGGGATCGTGCACGTGGTCGGGCCGGAACAGGGATTGACGCTGCCTGGTCTGCTCATCGTCTGCGGCGACAGCCACACGTCCACGCACGGCGCCTTCGGCGCCTATGCCTTCGGCATCGGCGCCTCGGAAGTAGCCCATGTGCTGATGACGCAGACACTCTGGCAGAAGAAGCCGAAGCGCATGCGCGTCACGGTCGACGGCCAGGCTGCCGTCGGTGTCGGGGCAAAAGATATCGCACTCGCGATCATCGCGCAGGTGGGCGCCGATGGCGCGCAGGGTCACGCCATCGAGTTCGCCGGCAGTGCGATCACCGCGCTCACGATGGAAGGCCGCATGACGCTGTGCAACATGTCGATCGAAGCGGGCGGACGATGCGGAATGGTTGCTCCTGACGCGACCACCTACTCCTATGTGAAGGGGCGGCCTTATGCGCCCAGTGGCGCGGCTTTCGATCAGGCCGTCGAGGCATGGTCCGCGCTCGTCTCCGATGACGGCGCATCGTTCGACCGGGAGGTCTCGCTTCACGCCGCGGCCATCGCGCCAATTATCACCTGGGGTACCACCCCGGACGACGCGCTGCCGATCGATGCCCGTGTGCCCGACCCAGCGCGGGAGACTGACCCCGTGCGGGCCGAGTACCTGCGCAACGCACTCGATTACATGGGCCTCACCGCCGGCAAGAAACTGACCGAAATTGCGATCGATCGTATCTTCATCGGCTCCTGCACCAATTCGCGCATCGAGGATTTGCGCGCGGCGGCCGCTGTCCTCGCTGGACGTGTCAGCAAGGTGCCGGGATTGATCTCGCCTGGCTCATCGATTGTGAAACGACAGGCCGAAGAAGAGGGCCTCGACCGTATTTTCCGCGATGCTGGGCTGGAATGGGCCGATTCAGGCTGTTCGATGTGCGTAGGGATCAACGGCGACATAGTAGCGTCCGGCGAGCGTTGCGCCTCGACCACCAATCGCAATTTCCGCGGCCGGCAAGGTCCCGGCGCGCGCACGCACTTGATGTCGCCAGCAATGGTCGCTGCTGCCGCGGTCAGCGGGCATCTTGCCGACGTCCGGCCGTTGCTGGCCGGACGCACGCCGTAGGAGGCACGCATGGAGAAATTCGTCCGCCTCACCGCCACGGCCTGCCCGCTCGCGTTGAGCAATCTCAACACGGACCAGATTCTGCCCGCTCGCTATCTCAAGTGGCCGCGCTCCGCGAATCTCGGCCGCGTGCTGTTCCAGGACTTGCGCTGCGATGCCGGCGGCAAAGAGCGGTCCGACTTTCCGCTCAACCAGCCGGCTTATCGCGAGGCCAAGATTTTGGTCGCGGGACGCAATTTCGGCGGCGGCTCATCGCGCGAAGCCGCCGTCTACGCCCTGTACGATGCTGGCATAAGTTGCGTGATCGCGCCGTCGTTCGGCGACATCTTTGCGCAAAACGCGGTGAAGAATGGACTCTTGATCGCGGTCCTGCCCGAGGCGGATGTGGCCGAGCTCGCGGCGGCGATTTCCGCCGATGCCGAACTGCCCCTCAGCATCGATCTCGAGCAGCAGGCGATTTCGCGCGGCAACCGCACCTATACGTTTGCCGTCGATCCGGTCAGCCGCAATCAACTGCTCAATGGCTGGGACGATATCGATCTAACCGAAAGCAACCGGGACCGGATAGGGGCGTTCCAAGCTGAGGATCAGAAACGCAGGCCCTGGGCGGTACCTGCGAAAGCGTAGCGAGATTCGTCGGGGCTACAAATGAAAATTGTCATTTGAAATCATGGCGGTCCCGAGAGGGCTCCCCCGACTTCATCAGATCAATGGCTTACCGGGTCCAACGCTCGCGAACTGTCCCATGAAGTATCACAAGATTTTAGCGCAGTGTCCCACCGAAATGTCCGCTTTCGGGGTAAGAGCGGACTTGACGCGTACTTGCGGTCACTTCCGCTTTTGACCCATTGCGGGCAAAGCCCTCTGATCTCTAATCTTGGGCCATGAATATCCGAAGAGCCGCACCAAGTGATGCCACGGCTATTGCCGCGATCATCGTCCCGATCATTCGTGAAGGCACTACGTACACGCTCGATCCTGACATGAGCGAACCCGAGGCGTTGGCCTATTGGATGGGGCACGACAAGGAGACGTTCGTAGCAGAACAGGACGGCGTGGTTCTCGGCACCTACTATATGCGGCCAAATCAGGCCGGTGGCGGACGGCACGTGTGCAATTGCGGCTACATGACTGATGCTGCGGCTATCGGGCGCGGGGTTGCGCGGCGCATGTGCGAGCATTCGCTGGAATATGCCCGGTCGCGTGGTTATCGGGCAATGCAGTTCAACTTTGTAGTCAGCACGAATGAGCGTGCTGTGCGGCTGTGGCAGTCACTAGGGTTCGACATCGTTGGGCGTCTGCCAGCCGCGTTCCGACATCCAACTTACGGGTATGTCGACGCATTTGTGATGTACCAGCCCCTCTGAGCAAGCGACTGCTCCTGGCAGACATTTAAAAACATTAACTTGAGCCGTTCGCAAGCACTTCCTAACCGTCACTAATACGTGAGGTTCGAGTTCACTTTTGAGAGTGGGACAATTCCACCGCAAAAATGCAGCTAAATCAAAGTCAGCAATAACTTTTGGCGGTCCCGAGAGGAGTCGAACCTCCGACCTTCGGTTTAGGAAGCCGTTTCGGCCATCGATATATCAATGACTTAAGCCGGAATGTTGCAAATGTGTTGCGTCCAGCCAAGGATGTCGTCCAGTGGTTTAGTGGCGCGATGGCACTTCGAGTGTATAGCGCATTGCTTATCGCGACAGCCGGTCCATTCGTGACAGCCATGTCTCAAGCGAGTTGCGCCAGCCGCCCGTGATTGACGATCTTTTTAAGTTCCGGCAGGCAGGAGCCGCAATTGGTGCCGGCACGCAGCGCTGTGCCGATGTCGTCCACATTCGCCGCGACGCCGCTTTCGATTGCTGCGCGCCTACGCCCTCGATACAGGAGGCAAAGAATGGCGGATCGCTGAGCGCCTTAAATACCGCCTCCTGCAGTGCAGCAACTGTGATTTCACCGGAGATATTCAAAACACAATTTCTCTAATTGCCGCTCATCTGGCCAGGTTCTTACAGCAACACTGTGAAAATGAAAAACACTCAAGATGACGTCATTGACCACAGGCACTGCGCTTCGCCTTGGCAAATACTTCGGCGCGAGCGCAGCATTCTGGATGAATATGCGAGGCAACTTCGAATCCGAGTGTTACGGCCCTGCCCCGCTCTATCAACATAACCGCTTCGTCCGCTTCCACGGCGGCCTTTTTCGGTACAAACATTCAGCAATAAATACAAAAGCAGCTACTTCTACGCGCAAACAATAGATAACTTGGAATTTAGCGACATTACCCCTAAAGCGATCACACTGAGCAATACCAGTCCTGAATGTCCTTGTCGGCGAGCAGACTCCTGGCGTCAGCGGTATGCACGATTACGCCTTGGTCCATGATGTAGGCGCGATCGGAGATTCTTAGCGCGCGTTCGACGTTCTGTTCGACCAGAAGAATGGTGATTCCCTGTGTCTTGAGGCCAGCAAATAGCTCGAACATTTCGTCGACCAGCACCGGCATGATGCCCTCGGAGGGTTCGTCAAGCATGATCAGCGCGGGCTTGGACACCATGGCGCGGGCGATCGCCAGCATCTGCTGTTCACCGCCCGATAGCGTCTCGCCGATCTGGTCAAGGCGCTCTTTCAATCGCGGGAAGGTCTCGGCGATGCGGTCGATCGCCTCTGCCTCGCGGGCACGGTTGGGCGCGGCGACCAGGCCGAGGCGCAGGTTCTCGCGTACCGTCAGGCCGGAAACGACGCGCCGGTCCTCCGGCACGTACCCGAGCCCGCGGTGGAAGCGGATGTGTGTGGCTTTGCTGAGGATCTCCTCGCCGCGGAACGTGACACTGCCAGTGCGCTTAGCGATCAGCCCCATGATCGTCTTCAGCGTCGTGCTCTTGCCGGCGCCATTGCGGCCTATCAACGAGACGATCTCGCCCTCGCGTATATCCAGGTTGACCCCCTGCAGGACGTGGCTGCGCTGATACCAGGCGTTCAGGCCGGAAAGCGTCAACATGCGATTAGCCCCCCTGCCCGAGATAGACGCGTCGTACCTCTTCATTGGCGCGGATGTCGCCAGGCGCGCCGTCGGCCAGCAACTCGCCGTGATGCAGAACGATGATCCGATCGCTGATCCCCATAACCAGTTTCATCTTGTGTTCGACCAGCACCACGGTGCGATCCTCGGCCAGTTTGGTAATGAGGCCTATCATCGTCATGGTCTCTTCTGGGCTCATCCCCGCGGTCGGCTCGTCGAGCAGCAGCAAGCGCGGGTCGCTAGCCAGTGCCATCGCAATCTCCAGCGCGCGCTGCTCGCCATGCGCCAGATTTTCCGCGTGGCGCTCGCGGTGCTGGTGCAGCCCGACGAGATTTAGCAACTCGGCCGCCTTCGCGGCGAATTTGGTCAGGCGGCGGCGCGGCGTCCAGATGTCGTAACGGATTTTCATCGCCTGAACTGCGATGCGCACATTCTCCGCCGCCGTCAGTTGCGGGAAAACGTTGGTGATCTGAAACGACTTAGCAATGCCCATGCGGGCGAACTCGTGCTGGCGCCGGCCAGTGATATCGCATCCCTCGAAGGCGATGCGCCCCTCGCTGGGTGGGAAGGCGCCGGACAGAATAT
>Ga0208848_1000032_pt1 | contig 24793 bp, 25 predicted proteins | sample NGESurshal072012_2_FD_184455 | JGI IMG/M metagenome (GOLD analysis project Ga0208848, IMG submission 184455) | Arctic peat soil microbial communities from Barrow, Alaska - NGEE Surface sample 210-1 shallow-072012 (SPAdes) | ecosystem: Environmental > Terrestrial > Soil > Wetlands > Peat ... | reverse complement strand
ACTCTTAATCAAGAACCATCGATATACCGGAATGGGAGCAGGCTCGTCGGCGCAGCCGACCTGCCGATGAGGGAAAACCATTCCGGGTTTTCCCTCATACCTATTCGAGCTTGGCCAGCTCCTCCTCGACCAGCGAGATCAGCTCGCGCATCCCATCGCCGTCGAAGATCAGCCTTGCCCCGGCGGCTTTGAACAGCTCGGGCAGCGGCACGGTCGCACCCAGCGCGAGCGCTGCTCGGTATTGGCGAACTGCCTCTCCGCCGTCTCGTAGGCTGTTCCGCCAGACCTGAAGGGCGCCGAGCTGTGCGATGCCGTACTCGATGTAGTAGAAAGGGCTGCCAAAAAAATGCGGCTGCTGGTACCAGCGCGCGACTCGTTCCGCATCCAGGCCGTTCCAATCCACCGAAGAACCCTCGAATCGCCGGCGGAGCTCGAGCCACTTCCGGTCGCGAGCATCAGCGTCGCGGCCGTCCGGGTCCAGGTAGATCCAGTGCTGAAATGCGTCGACCGACGCGCAGTGAGGGAAGAACAGGACTATGGCTTCCAGCAGTTCTGCACGTGATCGGCGCGCATCCAGCTCGCTGTAGTAGCCGCCATTGTCCTGGTCGATGAAAGGTGCGCTGAGCAGTTCCATCGACATCGATGCGACTTCGGCCATCTCCGAGCCGGGATGACGCTGGAAGAGAAGGGGGAGTCGGGACGCCTCGAAAGAATGGAAGGCGTGGCCTGATTCGTGAAGCATCGTGCGCACGTCGTCGTCGATACCCACGGCATTCATGAAGATGAGCGGCATCTTTCTGAAGTTGAGCGTCTGGCAGTAGCCGCCCGGAGCCTTGCCCTTGCGGTTGTCCAGGTCGAGCAGGTGCGCCTCCGCCATGCTTCGGTAGTAAGTCTGGAAGTCAGGATCGACGTGGGCGAACACGCTGCCGGTCCGCTCGATGAAGGTCGCGATGTCGTCGAACGGTTTCAGGGGCGACCGGCCTTTGGCGTCAGCAGTGAGGTCCCATGGCCGCACCGACTCGAGGCCCATGTCACGTCGGCGCCGCTCCATGAGGCGCTCGACCGCCGGCAGCACCGCCGACTCGACCGCTTCGTGAAAACGCATGCAGTCCTCCGGCGTGTAGTCGAAGCGATTCTTTTCGCGATGCGCGTAGTCGCGGTAGTTTTCAAAGCCGGCATTTCGTGCGACCTGCTGGCGTAAGTCGTACATGCGATCGAAGATGCCGGCGAGCAGGTCGCGCTGCTGGATGTAAGGCTTGGCCCGCAGCCTGAAAGCGCGCTCCCGCACTGCGCTGTCGGTCGACTCCAGGAAGGGCAGGAGCTGCGCGGGGGTCCTCTCCTCGCCGTCCCACTCGACGGTCATCGACCCGTTGACCTTCGACCATTCTGTCTCGAGCCTGGAGAGCCCGCCGAAGAGCGGAACGTTGGCCTCGCTGAACAGCTGCACCTGGTTGCGGAAGCGCTGAATCGTCGTCTCGAGGCCCGGCCGGACGTATTCGAGCTCCACCAGGCGCTCCTGCAGCTGCGCGCGTTGCTCGCGGGCTTTCGGCGAGATCTGCGTTCCGAACTTCAGCTGAGTGGCCTCGCGAGCGGGATCAGCCGTGTCGCACGAATATGCGAAGTTCGCCAGGGCGCCGGCCTCCGACAGAAGCGACTCGAATGAAGACCAATCGGCCAGCCAGTCTTCGACGTTGGTGCGATCGAGTGGCCGCGACGCCAGCTCATCGTAGTAGGGGAGGATGTCCTCCCATACCGCGTCCTTGAAGGCATCCGCCGATTCCGGTAGAGACCGCGCGAGGCTCAACCGTCGGTTCGCAAATCGCGCCTGCTCGACCACATCACCACACCTCACCCCCGCCTGAGTGCACGCCTGCGACTGTGAGTGCCATGGTACAGAGGACTCTTGATGGAATCTTCATCGGCTACTTTACGGCTGCCACGGCGGGTGCGCTCGGCGGCCCAGGCGGCCATTGGGGGGAAGGGGCTCGATGGCGAGCTTGCATGGATGAGCTGGGCTGCCTGCCGTACAACTTCGGGCCGGGATATGCGCGTGGATTTCTCGATGCATACGGAGCGCCGGCGATGACCGACCCCGAGATCGAGCGCCTGCGCCGGAGATACGGTCGCTAGGCCGGAAGAACGGTGTCGACGGCTCGCCAGCAGTACCAGGCTGCAATGGTCCGAAACGGGCGAAAGCGCTCGCCCTCAGCCTGGAGAGCGCGGGGTCGGAGCAGGTCGGGCAGCCTGTGGGCGATCGCCCAGCCTTTGCGCACGCCGTAGTCGTCCACGGGCCAGACGTCGAGCCGTCGGAGCTGGAAGATGAGGAACATCTCGGCGGTCCATCTGCCGATGCCTCGTACCTGGACCAGGCGCGCCACCAGCTCGTCGTCTATCAGCGACTCGACGTCGTGCAGGGGCACCGTCCCATCCTCGACCTTGCGCGCAAGATCCGTGATGGCCGCTGCCTTCGAGCCGCTGAGACCGGCCGCCCGCATGGCGCCCTCAGGCAGCGCCAGCACCGCCGCGGGGGAGAGCCCTTCGGCGAACAGCTTCAAGAATCGCCCGTGGATCGCGGCCGCGGCGGCGCCCGCCAGCTGCTGGTAGAGGATCGAGCGCACGAGCGCGGCAAAACTGCTGTCGAGGGGATCGCGCAGCTCGATCGGGCCGGCAGCCTTGATCAGGAGCGCCATCGCCGGGTCGCGGCGCCCGACCAACCGGGTACCGCGCAGCAGCTGCGGCGGGGTGAGCGCTCCCGGGCTCAGGCGAACTCGGACATGAACTGGGCGAACTGTTCGCGCGTCGGCCGCAGCTGTGCTTCGCCGAGGTCCTTCAGCGGGCCCTGGGGAATGTGCTCGGTGGTGGCGAAGTCCTCCATCGTCGTATCGAGGTAGAGAAGGCCGGTCACGAGGTGACCGGCCGAGCGTCCTTCTTCGATCACTCGCATCGCGGCGCGGCGGTCCGACGGATCGTGATCCTCGCCAAGCTTCTTGAGGAGGATGTGTGATCCGTCGTGGAGCTCGACGTCCCGGATGGTCCCGGGCTCGTAGTCGACGTGCACCTCTTCGAAGAACGGGATGAACGAAACATCCGCGATCGATTCCTCGTGGTCCTTCACCCAGCTGTAGCTCTTGGTCGAACCGTCATGGTCGTTGAACGTCACGCACGGCGAGATGATGTCGATGATGGCCGTTCCGCGATGGGCGATCGCGGCCTTGATCAGTGGAACGACCTGCTTGCCGTCGCCGCTGAAGGAGCGGGCGACGAACGAGCAGCCCAGCGTGATGGCGACCGCACAAGGATCGATCGGTTGGAAGGTGTTGACAGCCCCTTTCTTCTGCACGGAGCCGAGGTCGGCAGTGGCTGAGAACTGGCCCTTGGTGAGCCCGTACGTGCCGTTGTCTTCGATGATGTAGGTGCAGTCGATGTTGCGCCGGATCATGTGCAGGAACTGACCCAGCCCGATCGACGCGGTGTCCCCGTCGCCGGAGACGCCGAGCATGATCAGCTGCCGGTTGGCGAGCTGAGCCCCCGTCGTCAGCGACGGCATCCGACCGTGTACGCCGTTGAACCCGTGAGCGGTCTCGACGAAGTAGGCCGGGGTCTTCGATGAGCAGCCAATGCCCGACATCTTGGCCAGCCGGTGCGGCTCGACGCCGAGCTCGTAAAGCGCCTTGACCATGTGGTTGGTGATCGAGTTGTGACCGCATCCGGCGCACAGGGTCGTAGCCGCCCCCTTATAGGCGTCACGAGCCAGTCCGATGCGATTCAACGTTGTGCTCATGCCGGCACCGCCTGCGCTTGCAGAAGTGGGGCCGTGATCGCCGGCGCCGGGATTGGCTGGCCGTCGTAGTGGCGGATCGAGTGGACTCGTCCGACGAGGTCCGCGGGCAGTGCCAGCCGGACGATGTCGTACACCTGCCCGTCGCGGTTTTGCTCGACGACGTAAACGCGCTCGTGTCGGGCCACGAAGGCGGCGACCTCGTCCGAAAGCGGAAGCGCCCTCACGCGCAGGTAGTCGACGGGCCTGCCGGCCGCGGCCAGCGCCTCTCGTGCCTCGGGGACGGCGGCGTGCGTCGACCCAAAGGCGATCAGGCCGATCGCGGACCTCGTGCTCTCGTCCACCACAGGGGCGGGCAGGGCGTTGCGGGCGGTCTCGAACTTGCGCGCGAGGCGATCCATGTTCCGCGCATAGATTTCGGCGCTCTCGGTGTAGCGCGCGAATTCGTCATGGCCGGAGCCCCGCGTGAAGTAGCCCGCCGCGGGGTGGTCGGTGCCCGGCAGAGTGCGATACGGCACGCCGTCGCCGTCGACGTCGCGGTAGCGTCCCCACTCGCCTGCCAGCCGCTCGAGGTCTTCCTTCGACAGGACCTTGCCGCGGTCGAAAGGCTTCTCCGGGTATTTGAACTCGGGAGTCATCCAGAGGTTCATCCCGAGGTCGAGGTCGGACAGCACGAAGACCGGGGTCTGGAACCGTTCCGCGTAGTCGAAAGCGTCCCGCGCGAACTCGTAGCACTCCTCGACCGAACCGGGAAGCAGAACGATGTGCCTGGTGTCGCCATGCGACAGGGTGAAGGCGAAACCGACGTCCGCCTGCGAGGTCCGTGTGGGCAGGCCCGTCGATGGGCCGATGCGCTGGATGTCGAAGATCACAACAGGTACCTCGGCGTAATAGGCCAGCCCCGCGAACTCAGCCATCAGGGAGATACCCGGCCCTGACGTTGACGTCATCGAGCGAGCGCCCGCCCAGCCGGCGCCGATCGCCATCCCGACCGCTGCCAGCTCGTCCTCGGCCTGCACGATCGAGATGAGCTTCTCGCCGGTCTTTGGGTCCGTGCGGAACCGTTCGGCGTAGGCGATGAGGTTTTCGCACACCGACGAGGAGGGCGTGATCGGATACCACGCCGCGACCGTGACACCCCCCATGAGTGCCCCGAGCGCCGCCGCCTGGTTGCCCTCGACGAGCACCTTGCCTTCGACGGCCCCGGTCATCGGCTCGAGGTGGTACGGGTCCTTTTTGGAGAAGTTGTCCTGCCAGTGGTCATAGCCGACTTTGATGGCGTCCAGGTTGACCTGCACCGCCTTCGGCTTGGACTGGAACTGCCGCCTCACGCCATGCTCCAGGGCCTCCCAGGGAATGCCGAGCAGGCCGGCGACGACGCCGACATAGATCATGTTGGCCAGCTGCTTGCGCAGCGTGTCGTTCTGGATCTTCGACTTGGCCAGCTTCGAGAACGGCACCGGATAGTAGAAGACGTCGGAGCGGACGTCCGCGGTCGAGAACGCCTCTTCGTGGATGACGACGCCGCCCGCGCGCACGGTCTTCAGGTCCTGGTGCCAGGTCGCGACGTTGAAGGCGACCAGGATGTCGACTTTGTCGGAGCGCGCCATATGGCCCTCGGGCGTGACCCGGAGCTGGTACCACGTGGGGAGCCCCTCGATGTTCGAGGGAAAGACGTTTTTCGGAGCGACCGGGATGCCCATATGGAAGATCGCCCTGGTCAAAACCAGGTTGGCCGTCTGGCTTCCCGAACCGTTGACGGTGGCGGCCTGGATGGTTAGGTCGTTGATAATCTGCTGGGTCAATTTCTTCTTATCTGCCGCGGACTACGGATTTTACGCGCCTGCAGGAGAGAGCCCCGATTGCTTAGAGTCCTTTATCAGTGAAGGTCGCAACTCCGATCGAGCGGTCCGAGGACGAGCACCGCGTCGCCCTGGTTCCCGATACGGCAGCCAAGCTCATCGCGGCGGCGCTTGATGTAAGCGTCGAGTCGGGAGCGGGCGCCGGCTCGTACATTCCTGACGACGCCTACGAGAAGGCTGGGGTCAAGGTCGTCAAGAGCGCCGAGGCTCTCCTCAAGGATGCGGATGCCGTGCTGAAGGTGCAGGCCCCCGCCGCGAACGAGGTCGACCTGCTGAAGAGCGGCTCGGTGCTCATCAGCTTCCTGCAGCCCGCCACTCAGGGGGACATCGTCAACGCGCTGGCCAAGCGTGGGGTGACGGCGTTCAGCCTCGAGCTGCTGCCGCGCATCTCGCGAGCGCAGTCGATGGACGCGCTTTCATCGCAAGCCTCGGTTGCGGGCTACAAGGCCGTGTTGATGGCCGCCGGCCGCCTGGGCAAATTCTTCCCGATGATGATGACCGCGGCCGGCACCGTCGCTCCGGCGCGCGTGCTGGTCATGGGCGCGGGTGTGGCGGGGCTCCAGGCGATCGCCACCGCGCGAAGGCTCGGAGCGGTCGTTTCCGCCTATGACGTGCGACCGGCGGTCAAAGAAGAGGTCCAGTCGTTGGGGGCGACTTTCATCGAGCTCGCGCTCGAGGGACAGCAAGGCGAAGGCGGATACGCGCGCGAGCAGTCCGAGGAGTTCCTCCTCAAGCAGCGGGAGCTGATCGGCGAGCACGTGGCCAAATCCGATGTGGTGATCACGACGGCCGCGGTACCCGGCCGGCGCGCCCCGCTCCTCGTCACCGGGGACATGGTTAAGGGCATGCGCCCGGGTTCGGTCATCGTCGATCTGGCTGCGGAGACCGGAGGCAACGTTGAGCTGACACAGGCGGGAAAGGACGTCGACGTCGCCGGCGTCACCATTCTCGGCACACGCAACGTGCCCTCGACCATGCCGTTGCACGCAAGCCAGCTCTTCGCGCGCAACGTCATGAACCTGCTGCTTCACCTGGTCAAGGATGGGGCGATCACGCTCGATTTCCAGGACGAGATCACCAAGGGCAGCTGCGTCACACATGGCGGCGAGATCGTCAACGAGCGCGCCAAGCAGCTGCTGGCGACTGCAAAATGAACAACGAGCTGCTCAACGAGGTGACGTTCTTCGTGCTGTCGATCTTCGTCGGCATCGAGGTCATCTCCAAGGTGCCGACCATCCTGCACACGCCGCTAATGTCAGGGACGAACGCTATTCACGGCATCATCCTCGTCGGCGCGATCGTCATCGCGGCCGGCGCGAGCTCTCCCGTCACGATCATCCTGGGGCTCGTCGCGGTGACTCTCGCGACCACCAACGTGGTGGGTGGGTTCGTGGTCACCGACCGGATGCTCGAGATGTTCAAAGGCCGGCAAGCGACCAAACCGCCGGCCACTCCCACAACAACGACCAAACCCGCATGAACCTGGCCATCTCGCTCGCGTACCTGGTCGCGGCAGTCTGCTTCATCCTCGGCCTCAAGCAGCTGAGCTCCCCGAAAGGCGCCCGCAACGGCAACTTCATCGCAGCAGTTGGCATGGTGATCGCGCTTGTCGCCACGCTGCCGCTTCTCCATTTCACGACGGCCGGCGTGATCATCATCGCGATCGGCGTCGCCATCGGCGCGACCGCCGGAAGCATCGGCGCCCGCATGGTGAAGATGACAGCCATCCCGCAGATGGTCGCCCTCTTCAATGGCGTGGGCGGGGGCGCGGCGGCCCTGGTCGCGGTGGCCGAGCTTCTGAGTTTCGGCCAGCATCCGGCCTTCGCCGAGGCGTTCCCCAGCGTCTTCAGCATAGTGATCGGCTCGATCTCCTTTGCAGGAAGCATGGTGGCCTTCGCCAAGCTCCAGGAGCTGATGACCGGGACTCCCATCACCTATCCCGGCCAGCAAATCGTGAATGGGATCCTGGCCGCTGCGATCCTCGGTTTCGTCATCGCCGTGCTCGCGATCGCATCGATCCCGTTCTCATTCATCTCGTTGATGGTCCTTGCCCTCGTCCTGGGGGTGGCATTCGTGATGCCCATCGGCGGCGCGGACATGCCCGTCGTCATCTCGCTGCTCAACGCGTTCACAGGCCTCGCCGTGGCCGCCAGCGGGTTCACGCTCAACAACTTCGCCCTCATCGTCGCCGGAACGCTCGTCGGAGCCTCGGGTAGCCTGCTCACCAAGCTCATGAGCGACGCCATGGGCCGCTCGCTCGCGAACGTTCTGTTCGGTGCGTTCGGACAGAAGCGGGCCGGCGTGGCTGCGGTGGCCGGCAAGGAAGGTCGCAGCGTCAGGACGGGGTCCGCCGAAGACATAGGGACCCTGCTGGCCTACTCCCAGCGCGTGATCATCGTGCCGGGTTACGGGCTCGCTGTCGCCCAGGCGCAACATGCAGCGCGGGAGCTGGCGGAGCTCCTAGAGAAGCGAGGGGTCGAGGTGACCTACGCAATCCATCCGGTCGCCGGCCGGATGCCCGGCCACATGAACGTCCTGCTTGCCGAGGCAAACGTGCCTTACGAGCAGCTCAAAGAGATGGACGAGGTCAATGACGAGTTCAAAAACGCGGATGTCGCGCTGATCGTAGGCGCAAACGACGTGGTCAACCCCTCGGCACGCAGTGCGCCGGGCAGCCCGATCTACGGGATGCCAATCCTCAATGCCGACCAGGCGAAGAACATCGTGTTCATGAAACGCTCAATGCGTCCGGGCTTTGCCGGTATCGACAACGACCTGATGTACGACCCCAAGACCATCATGTTCTTCGGTGACGCCAAGGACTCACTCACCAAGCTCGTAAGCGCCGTCAAAGCCGCCTGACCTACGCGAGGAGCTGAGGGGTTCCGTAGGGGAGGACATCTGTCTTCCCCTACGAATTAATGAGCCTCCTACCAAGCGATAGGAGGCTCGCGCCGCGAAGAGGGTGTGGTGCCACGGATCGTAAGCCAGGTTTGCACATTTCGTTAGTGGGCGGCCCACAAATGATTGCCCGATTGGTTGTGCTCTTTACAATGCCCGGCGTGGACGCTCGGGCTCTCCTCTTGATCACGGTGGCGCTGCTCACCGTGTACACGGTGGGCATCGGTGGCACGACCGCGGCCGCCATCGGTGCGCGAGATGCCTGGCGACGGCGGGAGCCAGCACCCTTGGACCTCGATCCCAGGCGAGGCGACGTTGTCCTGGTCGCGCCGACCCTGCCCCGCGCGATCCACGGGCTGCGGATCGCGGGATGGGTCGCCTTCCCGCTCACGCTCGTGCTCGCGCTCTTCGGCAACTTCAGCTACCCGTGGCTTGCCCCGCTCACGGTGTTCCTCATGGTCGGGCTCAACGCCTTCTACTTCAGCGCGATGCAGGGAATGGGTGAGCAGCTGATCCTCACCACGGATGGTTTCAGTCTTGGCGCTCCCGGAGCCGCGCGCACGGTGCGGTGGGTGCATGTCACGGATTTCATGGGGGCCCACATTGGACCCTTCCGTGGAATGCGCATGTCAGAGGGCGGCGAGTGGCAGGATCCGAAAACAGTACCCAACGTGATCTTTTACCGGCTGAACCGCGCCCTGGTTCGACCCAGGACCTCTCCTCTGCGGCGACTCACCGGCCTGACCTACTTCGACGGGGTCATACGCAACAGGTTCGGAGTGTCCACGCAGCAGCTGATGCGGGCGATGCGCACCTGCCATCGGCTGGCACTCGAAGCTGAACCGTCACCTCTGCTCCGCCCGCGCAAGGACTTTACGAATCCCGAACTTTGATCAGCCCGGACCGCGCTCATCGTTGTGAGATTATCGATTGATGATGGTTGGGGGTGTGGCGGCACGCGTTGATTTCAAATCGGCCGGCGCCGATTTCTGGAAGCGGTACCACGCGTACCGCCGGCTGAGGCAGCACGAGTCGCGTCCCGATGATCCCGTACGTCCGGACGGCCTCGAAGAGTTACGGCTGACGCGCGACAGCCCATTCGACATTCACCATCACTACGAGATTGCCCAGGGTGGTCTTTTGGTGAGCTGGTTCTCGGGTTCGACCAGCAAGCCCGGAACGCCCGGTCACGATTCCAACCAGCATCTCTTCTGGGCCGATCTCTACGTTCGTCCAGATCGTCGCCGCCAGGGCATCGGGTCGTCCTGGCTCCCGGTGATGCTGGAGCTCATGGATGCGCATGGATGCAGCGTGTTGGGCATTGGTACTGAAGAGGCTTCCGGCCACGCATTTCTGCGATGGCTGGGCGCCGAGGCCAAGCTCGTCGGCGCGGAGAACCGGCTCAAGTTGGCCGACGTGGATTGGAAGATGGTGGAACGATGGGTCGCCGACGGACCGAAGCGCTCACCACAAACGAAGCTTGAGATTTACGACGGGCATCTGCCCGAGGCGATGTGGGACGACTACGCACCCCAGCTGTCGAGCATGCTCAACACCATCCCGTTCGAAAACCTCGATCACGGGGAGATCGTGGTCACGCCCGACCACATGCGCGACTTCTACGCGCGTTTGAAATTAGGCGATGAACGCCTTCACTCGATCCTGACCCGAGAACCAGATGGCGTGATCTCGGCCATCACCGACACGACATGGGCGCCACACCGGCCTTCGATCGTCGAGCAGCGCTTCACGGGTGTCCGGCCCGACGCGCGGGGTCGCGGCCTCGGCAAGTGGATCAAGGCTGCGATGCTCGCTCACCTCCACGAGCTCTACCCCCAGGCGGAGTGGGTGACGACCGAGAATGCGGGCTCGAACGCGCCGATGCTCGCGATCAACAAGAAGCTGGGCTTCAAGCAGTATCGAGTCGGCACCGAATATCAGATCAGGCGCGACGCCCTCGCGGCACGTGTCGAACGGTTGCCGGCCCGAAATGGTTAGGTGGCTCGGCGGCTCCGCTGGATGCTGCGCACCAGGAGGATGATCCCGATCACGATCAGGAGCGCTGGTAGGGCCGCCTTGCCAAAGACCCCATAGTCAACCCCGCTGATGCCGAGGATCGATTCGAATAAGACGAATCCGATCATGAAGATCAGCGCCCCGATGAACATCAGGGCCCGCCCTCTCCTCAGCATCACCGAATCGCGGTCGCGGAGCGCTTGGAGGTACAGGCCGAGACCAACGCCCCCAGGTGCGATGAGTGCCCACGCAAAGGCCCAGCTCGCCCAGTCGCCCGTGCTGCTCTGGTAAGCGAGCACGAGGCCCAGCATCGTGACGATGCCCCCGGGCACTGAGGCGCCCGCCCCCCCTCCGAGGAATCCAACCACCAGCAGCGTGAGGCCGGGGACGATTACGAAAAGGGGCCAGCCGTATTGCGTGAGGTCGATGCCGAACAGCACCACGCCCAGGGCGAATAGGCCGACCACAACCAGGACGACGCCCAGCGCGAGACTCGATCCGCCTCCGCGCGGTCGGGCGGGGTGAGGCGTGGCGGTCACATACGGTGGGGGTGGGCCGGTCATCGCGGCGGGAGGCGCGAAGGTCGGAGCGGCTTCCGCCGTCGTCACCGTGAGAGGCTCGACGCTTTCGGGCGGCGGTTCGGGAACAACAGGCTCGGTGATGACCTCGGGAGCACCCGCGGTGGCAGGTTCCTCGGTGTTCCACTTAGGAGCGAAGATGTCGGGGCTGCTTGCAAGGGCGTCCCGATTGACGTGGACCATGTCGTCTTTGACCGCGGCATCGTCGGCTGGGGAGGCTGTGTTCTCTTCGCCGGCGACCTGATCGGCCCCTGTCGTTGTCTTGCCGAGGCTGGCTCGCTTTCGCTTGCTCATGTCGTCTCAGCTTAACCGCCTCCAACGGACTCAGCTTGTTCTAAGAAAACGGTCACTATTTGCATTCGGCTAAACCTCGATCTGGAACATTGGGTTGACCGGACCGTGACCGCGGCCGACCTCGAGCGAGTGTTCGATCGCCCCCGTTATGAACTCCTTCGCCTTGTGCACAGCTGCTAGGGAATCGCTGCCCTTGGCCAGCTCAGCAGCGATGGCAGCGGAAAAAACGCAGCCGCTGCCATGTGTGTTTGTGGTGGCGATACGCGGAGACTGAAGCTCCACCAGCTCGGTGCCGTCGAAATAGTGGTCGATGGAGAGCTTCTCGTCGGTGTGGCCGCCCTTGACGACCGCAGCGCGCGCCCCGAGGGCGACGAGATCACGTGCCGCCTGTCGGCGTTCGTCGAGAGTTCGAATCGGTCTGCCCAGCAGCACTTCAGCCTCCGGCAGATTCGGGGTCACGACCGTGGCCAGCGGAAGTAGCAGCACACGAAGTGCATTGACCGCGTCGTCGCGGAGTAGCCGTGCGCCGCCCTTGGCCACCATCACCGGGTCGACGACGAGGTTCCTCATGTTGTGGTGCGTGATAGCGGTCGAGACAACCTCGATGATCTCAGCACTCGAAAGCATGCCTGTCTTCGCGGCCTGGGCGCCGATGTCGAGCATCACGGCCTCGATCTGGGCCGCAATGAGCGCCAAAGGCAGCTCCATGATGTCGGTGACCCCCAGCGTGTTCTGGGCAGTGATCGCCGTGATGGCCGACGTGCCGTGAACGCCCAACGCAGCGAAAGTCTTCAGGTCCGCCTGGATCCCGGCTCCGCCGCCCGAATCGGAACCCGCGATGGTGAGAGCGACCGGCAGCTTCAAATGGACCTCACGCGCCGTCCGGTCCAGTAAACAGCAGCAGCGACGGAGATGCTCACCAGGCCGCTGACGTCCGCTCCGTGCAAGCCGCTGATGAGGTTGCTGTTAAAGAACATTGGCGCGCCGGCAAGATTGCTGAACAGGTTGTCGTAGTTGACAAACATAAGACTCGTCACGGTGCCGGCGAGCCATGCGGCCAGCGCGAGATGCGGTCGGGGCCGCGCCTCGAAGACAAAGAAGCTGAGCAGCACAACCGCGGCCCATGCCGGCGCCCATAGATACGTAAGTATCAGGAAGTCTTCGTAAGCGACATGGAAGTCGCTGACCAGAACGGCGTAAGCGGCGAGCATGGTCCCGAAGACGCCGCAGCCCAACGCGGTCTGCCAGCGTTGGAGCTTGAGCCCCATCGCCAAGGAGACGAGGCCTGCTGTGTACACGTCGAAATAGTTGGCCCAGATCTCGCCGAGGACAACGAAGATGAAGAAGGGGACGGCAACCCACGCCGGCGCATGCCTGCTGATCACGGCGAGCACGCCCTGGCTGGCGGCGAGCCTGGCGTCGATCGTCGGCAGCAGGAGGCCGAACAGGCCAAGCAAGAGCATCGGCAGCACGACGCCCACCACCGGCCAGAGCGTCACCGAGCTTGTGCTGCTGGACCTCGGAAGGTAGCGGGAGTAGTCGCTCGCGAAGGGATACCAGGATGCGACGAGCGCGAAGCAGGTCATGAACCCGAGGACAAAGGCGCCAGGGTAACCGGCACCCGGGACAGTTGCGGTCTGGGCCCAGTGGAACTGCGGAGCCAGGAAGACGAAAAGAGCCAGCGAGAGGGCGGCGAACGCAATCGCGCCGTACATCGCGAGGACCTTGATCGTCTCGTGACCGAAGATCGCGACGGCCACGCTGATCGCCGCGATCAGGAGAACGAGGCCGAGGGTCACCCAGCGATTGCCTCCCCCAAACAGCTGAGCCCCGGCCTGCGCGGCGATCACGCAGTCCACCGCGAACCACCCGATCGCCAGGAAGAGCGTGAGGCCGGCGCCCAGGTACGAACCGCGCAGTCCGAAGATGCGCCGCGTGTAGACGATCTGCGGCTCGCCCGACCGCGGACCCGTGTTGCTCAGCAACCCCAGGGTCACCGCGGCGGCGACGGTTCCAAGCGCGGTCGCAAGCAGCCCATCCCAGACACCGAGGCCGTAGTAAGTCGTCAGCAGGCTGGCCGTGAAAAGGCTCGCGTAGTTGACGAACGCGCCGGCCCACAGGAATGCAAGCTCGCGTGGTTCGCCATGCCTTTCGGCCGCGGGAATCGAGTCGATGCCATGGCTCTCGACCCTGCCGAATGAATCCGAATCGACCGCGCGAGCGGCGACGTCGCTCATCTATCTCCCTCCGCTGGCATTACCCAGTTCAGGTTCAGGCGGTCGGCGCTACGGCGCCCTCTCAGCCCGCTTCAGCCCCGCGAACTCGAACACTTCGCTTTGAGTTCGAAGGGGCCCTATTGGCGAGCTCCCGCTGGTGACCGATCTTACCTCGCTTTAGGACGCGCCACTACATCTGGCGCCACGGGGCGGGGAGGAGGTAGGACAGGATGCGGTACACGTCCGGATTCAGCGCGAGTCCGATATGGCTGCCCGGAACCTCGACCGCGTTGATGTCGGGTCGCAGACATGCCTTCCAGTTGACGACCCCGTCAGAACGCGAATAGATCGAGGTTGTCGGGACACGCGGCTCGGCAGCCAGGTCGCGCAGAAAGCGCTGCTCGACGGACGCCGGATGTCCGTACCGAAACGCGTTGTAAATGTGGGCGGCCCGCACGCCCGCCATCGTCAGCGGATGGATGTCGAACGGATCCTTGAGCGGCGACCCGAGGGTGATCACCTGCTCGACGAGGTCCGGCTTCCTGTGCGAGAGCACCTTGGCGAGCACGCCGCCTCGACTGTGTCCGACGAGCGAGACCCGCGCGCCGGTCTTGCGGCGCAGCTCGAGTAGCGCATCGATCAGCGGCCTGAGCATGACCTCCGAGTACATGACGTTGAAGGCGACGCCCGCGACCCGCGGCCGGTATCCCATGCGTCGCAGCCACTGGAAAGGCGTGTGAAGCGTCCAATCGCCTGCAAGGAAGCCCGGGATGAGCATCACCGGTTTCCCGAGGCCGGGTGGGACTTCCACCCCGCGGAAGACAGGGTCGCGAATGAGGCGCAGGTACTCGAGGGACATGCGACCCTCGAGCCAGATCGGTGGAATTGGATCCCAGCGCCCCAGGTGGCGAAGCTCAGGCAGGATCGACGCGGCGATGCCAAGCCGGCCGCGACGTTTGCCGCGATGAGTTTCTCGGACGCTTGCCACAGTGATGCTTGAGCGTTTCTCCGTTATGAAATTGCAGCCGAGTTTACCCCGCGAACTGCCAGGCCGGGCCGCGAGTTCGCGGGGGCCACTGGTTCGCGGGCGATCCTATACGGGCTCCAAGCGTTTAGAGCGTTCATGAAGGACTCCGGCGCCTCCATCATCGGGACGTGCCCGACCCCTTCGAGAACCTCGAACTTCCAGTCGGGCCGCCGGCGGGCCAGCTCTTTGGCCGCGACGAGCGGGATGAGTCGATCGAGACTTCCGTGGATGACGAGGGTGGGAGCTTGAACCTTCGCCACGCGGGACCAGAAACGAGGATCCGCCATGCGCAGGCCGATCGATCGGCTCGCCTGTAGGAAGGCGCGGGCATTCTGGCGTCCGAGCTTGTCTCGTTCGAGCGTCAGCCGGACGTGAGCCTCGACGACCTCTGGAGGCACACGGGAGGGATCGGCGCAGACAAGGGCAAGGGTTTCCATGACCAACCCTTCTGGGCCGAGCGCGCGCATGCGCCGGTCGAGCAGGATCTCGGCGAGCCCCGGGACCGACAGGGCCGCCATCGTGCCCAGGAGCGCGGGCTCAGGCCGGCGAACGTGAACACCTGGGATGGCCGGATCGACAAGGATCATCCCGTTCACCCACGACGGGTGGATTGCCGCCTCAAGGACCGCGATGTGGCCGCCCATGGAGTTGCCTATGAGCACCACCGGCTCGCGGATCACCTTCTCGATGAACGCGTGCACCAGCTCAGTGTTCGCCGCGACCGCCGCGGAGCGGCGGAAGAGCGGCGTCTGACCAAAGCCGGCGAGGTCGAGGGCGAAGGCGTGATAGCTGGTCGCGATCTCGGGACCGACGGCCATCCAGTTCAGAGCGCTGCCACCCAGCCCGTGGACCATGAGCAGCGGTCGACCGGTTCCGCCGAAGTCGAGATAGTGAACCGGCCCGTCCAGGTCGGCCGTTTTATGGCGCAATGCGTCAATCCTAGACCGAGGAGCGGTCTGCCATGACACCCGAGGCCATGCGCAGCAGGATCTCGGCGACAGCGGAGGGCGAGCGCCGGCCAGACTTGTGAAGCCGGTCGAAAGCGGGGAAAGAGGTGAGGATCCAGATCACGTCCTCGGCTTCCTTGATCGAGCAGCCCGGCCTGAGCAGGTCACCGGCGGCGAGCCTCTCGGCAAGGGCGCGGACGGTGGCGGACTCATGGCTTTGTTCTCGAGCGCGGCCCTGGAGCTGCCGGTAGAGGTCGGGATCCGCGGCCCAGACGGAGCAGGCCTGCTCGATTCGCCGCCGGAGCTCATCGGACGGGTCGGCGCCCACATCATCAGCCGGCAAGCCGCGGCGGCCGGGCGCGAGCTCAGTCGCGAGCGCCTCGACCAACCCGGCCTTGGACCCGAACTGGTTGTAAATCGTTATCCGCGACACGCCGGCCCGCCGAGCCACCTTGCCGAGGCTGGATTCGGGACCGAGTTCGCTCACGAGCTGGCGGGCGGCTGACAGGATGGCGGATCGCGTGCGGTCAACGTCCGCTTGGCGTCGACCCAGGCGGTAGGGCCTTCGGTTCACCAGGTTAGCTTAACAAACAGTCTATTCATTCAAAGTGAAGAAATCTGAGCCAATTCTCAGGGCCGTCACAGCGAAGCCGCAGGCAATTCCCGGTACCGTCCCCGTCGTGGCCAGGAGAACGGCGCACCCGCAACCCCAGCGCCAGCAAACGCAACGCCAGCAACCCCAACGCCCGCAAACGCAGCACCCCAATCAGCCGGCTGATCGTTGGCTCGCCTACGGGACGGTACCGCTGCGCCTTTTCCTCGGCGCGACGTTCGCCTACGGTGGGCTGCAAAAGATCTCCGACCCGGGATTCCTTCAGCCGGGGGCCTCGACTTACATCGGTACGCAGCTGCAGGGCTTCGCGGCGCACTCCCCGATCGGGTTCCTGATCCAGATCTTCGCGCTCCCGGTGCCGCAGCTGGCTGGGATCGGAGTCATCGCGGCGGAGCTGGCGATCGGCGGGCTCGTGCTGGTTGGCCTGGCGACTCGGTGGGCTGCGGCAGCCGGCGCGCTGCTGAGCTTTGTCCTCTTCCTCACGGCAAGCTGGACCATTCAACCGTACTTCCTTGGCTCGGACAGCATCTACGCGGTCGCCTGGATCACTCTGGTCTTAGTCGGCGACCAGGGCGTTCTCACCGCGAGGCCGTTGGTCTCCGGCCCGGCGCGCACGGATCCTCGCGGCCGACCGGCGACCGTCGACCTGAGCCGGCGCCGTTTGCTGCTCCAGCTTGGGGGCGCCTCCGTAGCCCTGGTCTGGGTGCTCGCCTTGCTGCCCCGGCAGCGCCTATCCCTCCAGGGAGCGTCGAGCAGCTCGGCGGCCGCAAGCACCACTCCGGTCGCCTCCCCGACTGGGACCAGGATCGGCGCGCTCGCCGACCTCCAATCGCAGGGTTTCCTCAGCTTCCAGGACCCCACGACTGGAGATCCGGCAGTCGCCGTCTCTCTGGCCGGAGGCAGCGTCGTCGCGTTCGACGCGGTATGCACGCACGCAGGCTGCCAGGTCTCTTATGACTCGGGCCAGCGCCTGCTTGCGTGCCCGTGTCACGGCGGCCTGTTCGACCCGGCACGCGGAGCCGCTGTGGTCGCCGGCCCGCCGCCCGCGCCGCTGGCTGCGATCAGCCTCCAGGTCGGAGTCGACGGGGGCGTTTACGCGGGCTGACCCCCAACCTTCGCTGGCCCACAACCTACCATCGCAGCCGTGAAGCTCTGGGATCCGCTCTCACTGCGCGAGCTGTCGGCGCTGCTGCGCGACCCCGTCTTTCGTGGGCGCGGTGTGCCGCACGGCGACGGACGGCCGGTGCTGCTGATCCCAGGCTTTCTCTCAGGCGACTGGTCGCTCACCATGCTGTACAACTGGCTCGAGCGCATCGGCTACAAGGCCTACATGTCCGGCATCCTCTTCAACGTCCACCATTCGGAGCGGATGCTGGCCGGACTTCGCCATCGCCTCGTCGAGGTCGAGACCGAAGCCGGGTCTCGCGTCAGCGTTGTGGGACACAGCCGAGGGGGCCTTCTCGCCAAGGTGCTGTCGCAGCGAAGGCCGCAGAGCATCGAGCAGGTGATCACGCTCGGCGCCCCACTCGCCGACTGGACCGACCTGACATTGATGACGCATCACGCCGTCGGGATGGTCAAGACCGCGAATGAGATTGCATACGGCCGCAGGCTCAATGTCGAAGGACGGTTCTCGCACGACCTGAGCTTGCCCCCGGTTGTGCCCACGACTTCGATCTACACGCGCTCGGACGACGTCGTGAACTTCCGTTCCTGTCTTCGGCCCGACATCCCGTCGATCTCCGTCTGGGGCAGCCATAACGGCCTGCTGGTCAACCCCGAGGTCTACCGGCTTCTCGGGCGTCTGTTGGCGCGGCCTCGCGGCGCCGCAGGGTTGCCGGCCTGATCGCCGCCGCGATCGCCTTGGCGCTCGCCGCCGCGGCGATACATGGCACGTGGAACGTCCTCGTGAAGGTCAGCGGCGATCCCATGGCAACGTTCAAGCGCTCGACGATCGTCGCCGCCTTGCTCGTGACTCCCCCGACAGCGGTGGCGTGGGTCCTGTCGGGGCGTCCCGGCCTTTCGCCGGCCGCGGCCGGATGGTGCGCCCTCTCAGCCTCGCTCGAGCTGACATACCTGTGGCTTCTCGCGGCCGCCTACCGCCGCGGCGACCTGTCCGCCGTCTACCCGATCGCTCGTGGATCGGCTCCCTTGCTCGCTGTCGCGGCCGGACTGGGCTTGCTCCACGAAAAGCTGACTGCCGTGCAGCTCGCAGGCGTTGGAATCCTGCTGCTCGGCATCATTGCCGTCGCGGTTGCGCAGAGCACCGGGCGGGCCACCGTGCCGGCCCTCCTGACCGGCGTCGCGATCGCTTCATACACGTCGGTCGACCGCGTCGGGGTGCGGCTTTCCACTCCGTGGCTGTATGGATGGCTACTGATCGTCCTGCTCGCCGTGAGCGTCCCCGTTTCGATGTGGATCGCCGCCCGCGTGACCGATGCGCGTCGAGCCGCGCGCGAGGAGACCGCCTCGGCCCCGACGCTGAGTCTTGCGAAAGCGATGCTGATCGGGATCTTCATGTGGGGAGGCTATCTGCTGGTGCTGTGGGCCCTCAGCCTGGCCCCACTGTCCGTGGTCGCACCGGTGCGCGAAACCGCAGTTGTCGGAGTCGCTGTTTGGGGGGTTTGGAGGCTCCGGGAAAGGAAGGGAGCTGCCATGAAGCTGTCGGGCGCTCTGGCCACCCTGATCGGGGTCGTGCTGCTCGCTTTGTGATGTTCTTGCGGCCTGGAGTGCCGGTGGTAAGGTAGCTCAGTCGCCCGGATGGCGGGCCGATGTGCGCCGCGGTCGTCGAACTTCTCGAAAGGGCCCGTGCGTTCGCGACATTGCTTTCGAGAAGGGAGTAGTGAGATGCCGACAGGCACGGTCAAAAAGTTGGTCTCCGACCGCGGGTTCGGGTTCATCGCCGCCGAGGACGGGCGGGAGTATTTCTTCCACCGGACCGGACTGGATTCGAGCGTGAACTTCGACTCGCTGGCCGGCGGCGAGCGGGTCAGCTTCGAGATCGAGGCGAGCCAGAAAGGCCCGCGCGCGAACCGAATCAAGCTGGCGTAGCCGAGCTGTCACAGCCGGGAGCGCGCAGGGCGCATTTCAAAAAGCCGGTCGCGTGATCGCTGCCGGTTGCCGGTTTCCTCGATGACGACCGAGCTCCAGAAGTTCGAGATCGCCCCGCTGGGCGACTACTCGCTCGAAGAGGGCGCCAACTTCATCGGCGCCTGGCACCGAGCGCCGTCCGAAACGGGCGATCCGGAAGGTCATCTTCACCTGGCTTTCCTGACCGATGATGAGTGGACCCCGGTGGGCATCTGCCTCAGGCAGGATCCGCGCGGAAACGTCCTCGGGGCGATCTACGGAGACGCTCACGCGAAGACCGTCATCAAACAGGTCGAGCGCATCCTAAGCCTGGATGTCGATGGCCGTGGGTGGCCGGAGGTCGGAAGGCGAGACCCGGTCGTGGGGAAGCTCCAGCGAATGTTCCCGGGGTTCAGGCCGGTCAACTGGTCGAATGCGTATGAGGCGGTCGCGTGGTGCCTCATCTCGTCGCGGATCTCGATGCGGCAGGGCCAAGGGGTCAGAGAGCGGATGTCGCGTGAGCTCGGTCAGCCGATCGACGTCCATGGACACATGCTCTGGACGTTCCCTGCTCCGGAGAGGCTGGCACACCTCGGGAAGCTCCCTGGACTGTTCGGCCGGAAGGTCGAGTACCTGAATGCGCTCGGGCGTGCCGCGTTGGCGGGCGAGGTCGACACGGAAAGGCTTCGCTCGATGCCGCGCGAGCAATCGCTCACGAGCCTGAAAAGACTGCCGGGCATCGGAGAGTTCGGATCACAGCTCGTGCGCTTGCGGGCACTGAGCGCGGTGGACGAGCTTCCCACTCTGGAACCGCGTCTTCTGTCCGCGCTTCGAACCGCGTACGGCCTCGCCCGCGAGCCTGACCTGGAAACGCTGGAGGAGCTTGCCGTCAGGTGGTCGCCTTACCGGATGTGGGTATGCGTCTGTTTGAGGCGGACCCTCGAAGGCGGCGCGGGAATGACCCACTCGCGCGCCTCGCAGACTTAACCGGCTTCAAGTCTGAGCGTCCGTCAGCGCGAGGCTCGTCGCACGAGAACGATCGCCGCCGCCCATAGCAACGAGCCGACGACCAGCAGCACCCACATGGTCCAGGCGATGAGCGAGAGCTCCACCAACGCCCCGAAGATGCACATCGCCGCCGCGCCCGCGAGCAGGAAGGCTCCGGGGAACAGGACCCAGGCTGAGTACCACGGAGGCTGCACCGCATCCCCGCGATCGAACAGCCGACCGGCGCCATACACGAGCCCCGCGCCGATCACGGCCGGTGCTGCCAGGCCGATCGCCCACTGCAGCCGCACCGCGCCGGCGGCCGCTCCGAGCAGCGGCTGAACGCCGGCCGCCGCAAGAGCCGACGGCACTGCGAACGCGAGCAGACGCAGGATCGTGCTCGCATGCGGCACCTTAAATGTTCACGGTGCGGGCACGGCGGGAACGTCCGCCGGCAGCGTGAAAACCGGCTGGGTATCGATCCGACCCAGCTGCACGTCGCTGTAGTAGGCGGGCTGTGACAGCTGGGTCATGAACCAATCGTTTAGCTTTCGGGCACGCTCTTCCAACCCCGCTGGAGTGGTGAGGTCGCCAGCGTAAGGCTGTCTCGGCAGCCCGGAGTAGAGGTCTGGCGAATTGTAGAAATCGGAGTTGCCGTAGACGGAGGTCGACGCATACGAGTAGATGGCGACCCCCAATATCTGGTTTCCACGCGCCGACGGCGTGAGGGCCCGGCGAATTTGGGCCAACGAGTCCTCGGGATAGTTCAAGAAGGCGCCCATTCCCGTAACCACTCGATTGGCGAACCCCGAATCCTTCTCGAAGTTCAGCCATTGATCGAACCAGCCTTTCTCGCGCCCGATCCAGTCGCTGTCGTAAGTCATCGGCACTCCGAAGTCGATGTAGCCCTTGACCATCCAGTCACTCCAGTCTTGAAACACGGACGAGTAAGCAGACGTGTGCGTCCACTCGGTCAGGGTCGCCGGGCCGCCACCGAAGCAGATCAGCGCGCCGCTGAGCTTCACCGACGGTTTCGTTTGCTGCAGGTCGTTGTGCAGGTCGCGCACGAAGGCCGTCACGCGGTCGCGCCGCCACGCCTGCCACCGGCTGTCGTCCGGTGCAGGCACGCTGCTCGCGCCCGTGTCGTGCATGTACAAAGCCAAAGACTCGGAGCTGTAGCCCCAGTTCACGCCGGGATAGCGGACGAAGTCCATGTGCAGGCCGTCCACGTCGTAGTTGCGCGCGACGTCCATGAAGACTTTGTGCGTATAGGCCTGTACCTCTGGGACGCCCGGGTCGAGGTATCCGCCGGTCGCGCCGTCGTTGGTGCGATTGGCCCAAGCGTCCCCGTGCTTCAAATACACACCACTGGATTCACCGACGAAGAACGTGTTGAGCCAGGCGTGCACCTCGATCCTCGGCTTTGACGCATGGGCGAGCTGTATGAGGTAGCCGAGCGGATCGAAACCCCGCGAACCCAGGATGTCCAGTGCTCGCGGTTCGTCCGCCCAGTTGAAGTACGCATCGCCCTTCTTGCGGACTTGAACGAGGAGCGCGTTCAGGTTGGCTTGGTGCGCGTCGGCGACCAACTTCTCAACCTGAGTCCGTGACTTGATCCCGTCATGAAAGGCGTCGACCCACATGGCCCGGTACTGAGGGGGGCCGTAGACGATGGGACTTGGAGACGGCGAGGGCGAATCGAACGGCGAAGCGAAGGGCGAGGCGGTAGGCGTGGCGGCGGCTTGGGGACCCTGCGAGCAGGCGCTCAAGACGATGAGCAGGAAGAGGGCCCCGCCGGCATGCCGCATCAGGCGGTCGCGAACAGCACGTGGTTTCGTCCTGTGGTCTCGATCGCGCCTGGATATTCGCGCCGAAGCGTTTCGATCGCCTCCTCGGTGAATTGCTGGCGTCGCTCGGCGTCGATTCCTTCCAGGCGGCTCGCGCAGTCCCACCAGCTGGCGAACAAGGAGACCAGCTGATCGGCCGATTCCCACTCCACCTTCTCGTCGATCACCTCCACATCGGCAAAGGCAAAGCCGGCGCCAAGCGCTGCCTGTCCAAACCTCTTCAAGTCCGCGACTGCATCTAGCGTGGGTTTCTGGTCGACCACGTGCGGCGCGGGCCCGAGCCAGCGATCGACGACCGCATACAACAGCGGCCACACCGGGTCTCGGCGACCTTCCACGGGGACGCTGGCCGCGAATCGTGCGTGCGGACGCAGCACTCGTCGAGCTTCACGCAGAGCGACGGTCAAATCCGGCGCGAACTGCAGGCCATGTCCGCACACAGCTGCATCGAATGACGCATCGGCGAACGAAAGCTGCTCGATGTCCATCACTTCGAACCGCGCGTTGGGAGTCTCGGCCGCCCTGGCAAGCTCGATCATCCCGGGCGCGAGGTCCACGCCGACGACCTCTCCGCCGGGCGAGACCTGCTGCGCAAGTCGCCGGCTCAGTGTTCCCGGTCCGCACGCCAGATCAAGGACGCGCATGCCAGGCTGTGCGTCGATCAGCTCGAGAACTCGCAACCGACCGCGCGCTTCGCTTCGCGCCATGACCTGCTCGATGCGGCGCCGATACGCGATCGCGTGGCGGCTGAAGACCGCTGGAAACAGCTGCTTGGACTTCATGGGGTGAGGTTCCGCCACTCTCGTTCCAGCCACATCGCGGCGTGGAGCGTGTCGGCGTTGGTGTGCCCCACCACCTGCATGCCGACCGGCAGGCCTCGCACCGGCGCTGGAAGCACGGCCACCGGCTGGCCTGTCGTGTTGAACGGCCGGGTGAATCGCGAGAGCGGCTCACGCACCTCGTTGCCGGCGTCGACAGGCGGCGCCACGATCGCGGTCGCCGGCAGCAGTAAGGCGTCGACGCCCTCCATGGCTCGGACCGCATTTTCCTGGAGGCGTGGCCGCTCTCGGAGGGCTTCCTCGAAGTCGACCCCAAGAATGCCCAGCCCTCGCTGGATATGGCCCAGGACGTCGGCGCCGTACTTCTGCGGGAAGTCGGCCGCCCATCGGCGGTGATAGGTCGCCGCCTCCACCAGGAGGATCGTCAGTCCGGTGCGGAAGAGCTGGTCGCGATCGACAAAATCGATCTCCGGCAAGCCGGCGGAGACGAGGCGCCACGCGCGTTCCGTCGGCTCGTCCAGGCCGGCGATCCAGCCTGCGGGTATGGCGAGTCGAGGCCTGTCGAGATGACCGGTGGGAACGACCTCCCCGGACATCATCGCGAATGCTCGCGCGGTCCTCGCCAGGTCGGGCCCCAGGGGGCCCAACGTGTCAAGCGACCAGCTGAGCGGGACGACTCCGGCGGTTTCGATGCTCCCGAGCGCCGGCTTGAACCCCGCCACTCCGCAGAGCGAAGCGGGAATTCGGATCGAGCCCCCGGTGTCGCTGCCGATCGCCCAATCGCACATCCCGGCGGCCACCGCCACTGCCGAGCCGCCGGACGAACCACCTGCCACCCGGCCCGGGTCATGTGGGTTGCGGACGGTCCCGTAATGGGGGTTGGCGCTGGTCACGCCGAATGCGAACTCGTGCATGTTCGTCTTGCCAATGACCAGGCAGCCTTGGCGGCGGATGCGCTGAATCACGGGCGCGTCGTGCTCGGCCGGCTGGTTTGGAAGGATGACCCCGCCCGCGGTCGTGACCAAGCCGGCAACGTCGACGAGGTCTTTTACCGCGACCACCGTCCCCGCGCCATCTTCGGGCGAGATCGAGATGAAGGCGCACAGCTCGGGGCGCTCCTCGATCCGCCGACGCGCCTCCCGCAACTCCACAGGCCAATTCTCAGGTGTATGACCCGCGCGGGGAGTTATCCTCCGGTCTGTGTCGCCGACGACAGGTGCGGTAGCCGCGCCGATTGCCTGGAGCAAGGTTGACGTTCTGACCCCATATCAGCGAATCACGGCCGAAATCCAGATCCGTGGACGTCTGCGTGAGACGATCAACGATCCGGAGCCGGTGTTCCATCTTCGCAACGTGAGTGCGGAACCGCTCCAGCCCGGCGCGGTCGGCCTGAACGGGGTGCCGGAAGGCCTGTTCAGCAAGGCCATGATCGGTGGAATCCGCAGCATCGAACCCGAACCACCCGCTCCGGACCAGGTGATGGAGATGATCCGGCGCTACGTGATGTTCCAGGCCGATACTTTCATGGTCACCGGCGCGGCGGAGTTCCCGAAGGCGACCGAGCCGGCGATGCACAACGAGATCCTGCTGAAACCGCGGTTCTTCCCGGTGGTGGACGCCACGATCACGATCTTCGGTGTGGCCGGCAAGAGCTGGACGCAGCCCACGATTCTGGTGAACCGGGACCACATGCTGGCCCTGTACCTTGGCTGAAGCCTGGGCTAGTTGGCCTTCGCGCCAAACGCGCGCCTGATCCCCGCCCACAGGACTTGAAAGAAGAGGCCGATCGCGTTCACCGGTTTGGCGGTGACCGGTGCCGCAGGGGTTTCCGAGGCAGCGCCGCTCCCCGAAGCCTGCTCACCTGCCTCCACGTTTGTCT
>Ga0208848_1000030_pt1 | contig 25301 bp, 25 predicted proteins | sample NGESurshal072012_2_FD_184455 | JGI IMG/M metagenome (GOLD analysis project Ga0208848, IMG submission 184455) | Arctic peat soil microbial communities from Barrow, Alaska - NGEE Surface sample 210-1 shallow-072012 (SPAdes) | ecosystem: Environmental > Terrestrial > Soil > Wetlands > Peat ... | reverse complement strand
CGACGAGCCGAATGCGATCCGCCTGTATGGCGACGAGGTTCGCTGGCGTATCAGGCAGGGGGACGCGAGCAGCTACCGCGCCGCGGCTGAGGCGATCAACCGCTCAAGCGTCAATATTGTCAACGTGCAGCACGAATTCGGGCTCTATGGGACATGGACCGATGGCGTGTATGAGGATCACCTGCACCCCTTCCTGAAAGCTCTGCGGAAGCCGGTCGTAACGACCCTGCATACGGTGCCGCCCGAACCGACGGCCTCTATGCGGAGTGCCCTCCGTGGCGCTGCCGACCTCAGCGACGCGGTCGTCGTGATGGCCGACACGGCGGTTGGTCTCCTGGCGGACCGATATGGCATCGCCGGGGCGCCCGTGGTGATTCCTCACGGCATGCCGGCGATCCAGCCTCACGGCCGGGGCCGCATGAAGAAGAAGCTGGGCGTGCCCGGCCGATCGATCATTTCAACCTTCGGCCTCGTCGACCCTCGCAAGGGCATCGAGTACATGATCGAGGCAATGCCGGCGATCGTCGCGGGCCATCCGGCGGCCCTCTATGTGATTGCGGGCCAGACCCACCCGGAGCTGCGCCGTACCGACGGCGAAAGGTACCGCAATCAACTCGTCGAGACGGTCAAGCGCCTCGGCCTTGAGAATTACGTCTCCTTCATCGATGAATACATGGCGCAGCGGGACATCATCGAGCTGCTGCTCGCCAGCGACGTCTACGTCACTCCATACCTCGACCCACAACAGATAACGAGTGGCACCCTGGCATATGCGCTAGGGGCCGGGAAGGCGATCGTCTCCACGGCCTACCTGCACGCCAAGGAAGCGCTGGCCGGCGGCCGCGGAATTCTCGTCCCGTTTCGAGATCCGCCCGCCCTGGCGGAGGCCGTCATCTCTGTGCTCGACCACCCAGAGCGCAGGGAGGCACTCGAACACGCCTCTTACGCCTATGCCAGCGACATGTCGTGGCCGCGGACGGGGGAGCACTGGCTGGCGCTCATGCGCTTGGTTGCGGCCCCGTCGCCGCCCACGTCCCGCCGCCCGGCCATATGAGCGCTGTACCAGCTGACGCTCTCGCGCACCGCCTCGCCAACAACCCGATCTTGACCAGCGCGGATGTGGCTCCATCGCAGGCCGCCCTCGAGGTGGTTTCGGTGTTCAACGCAGCCGCGGCACAGGTTGGCAAGGAGACGATCCTGCTGCTGCGAGTCGGCGAGTATCCCCGCCCCATAAGGGGTCTCATGTCCCCGACTGCGAGAACCCTCGACCTCGCCGCCCCACACGAGGTGCTTCAACCGCTCCCGCCTGGAACTCTCGGCGAGGACGTGATCGGTATCGCCTACCTGGATCCGGCCACGGAACCTCAACGCGTGGTCGTGGCCTATGTTCGCAAAGATGTCCCCGGGCTCGACCTGAGTGATCCCCGGGCGGTCCGTGTCACGGTGCCTCCTGCCACACCGGGTGGGCGGGCGGAGGTCAGGGACTATCTGACTCAGATCTCGCATCTGCGCGTGGCCCGCAGCACGGACGGAGTTCACTTCGTGGTCGATCCGCTTCCCGCCGTGCTCCCCATTGATTCATTCGAGGAGTACGGATGCGAGGACCCGCGCGCGACGCTGATCGATAACGCTTGGCACATCACTTACGTATCGGTGGGCTCGGTGGGAATCACAACCAGCAGACTGACCACGACCGATTTCAAGACCTTTGAGCGGCGCGGACTCATGTTCCTACCTGACCACAAGGATGTGGCCCTGTTCCCAGGCCGCGTGAGGGGGCGTTACGTCGCCCTGACCCGGCCCATGCCTTCGTCATTCAACCGCGTGCTTGGGATTTGGATCGCGTTTTCGGACGACCTGGTCGGTTGGGGCGGGCATCGACCGTTAGCGTTGCCTCGCCGAGGGATGTGGGACAGCGTTCGCACTGGCGCGGGCGCGGTTCCATTCCGCATACCTGAGGGTTGGCTCGAGCTCTACCACGGAGTGAACGCCGACGGCCACTATGCGATGGGCGCATTGCTCCTGGACGCCGAGGATCCTGCCCGGGTCATCAGCCGCTCGCCGGAACCGATCCTCGTGGCGGCCGAGGAGTACGAGCGGTCGGGCTTTTACAACAACACAGTCTTCTCCTGCGGACTTGTCCCGTTGGACGATCGAGGCGAAAAGATCCGGATGTACTACGGCGCAGCCGACTGTCGTATGGCCGCGGCCGACTTCGATGTCAAAGCGATCGTCGCCTCTCTGGCACCGTGCTGAGGCAGCTCGCGACACTGACGCGGCGCCTGCCGGCAGCTGGGCCACGCGCACTGGCGGTCGCTGTCTACTCCGGCTCGACGGGCGAGCACTTCGAAGCACGCGAGCGTGGGGTGGAGGGCGTCGCCTGCGTGGACGACGCTGCGCGTGCGTGTGTCCTTTTGTGCAAGCTCTGGGCCGCCACCGGAAATGACGAACTCAGGCGGTGGGCTGACGGCCTGCTCGATTTCGTGCTCTGGATGCACGCCGGCGACGGCCGCTGGCACAACTTCGTCTATGACTGGCAAGGCACTCGGAACACCGAGGGTCCCACGTCCGCCGCCGGGATCAACTTCTGGCAGGCACGCGCGATCTGCGCGCTCGCAGAGGTGAAAGTGCATTGGGACGACGACTGCGCAAGAGCCATCCTGACCGGGGCTCTGGCCACAGCGGCGTCCGCCTCGCCCCCATCAGATGTTCGCGCCATCCACGCGCTGGGCGCGTTGGTCCTCCTCGGGCGAGCGCCCGACCCCTGGCTCTCCGAGCAGCTCACCGCCTGGTGCGACGAGCTCGCCGAGTGCCGCCGCGGCGGAATGCTGATGAACTCGCCCGACGAGCGTGACCGCCCACACCTCTGGGGGCACGTGCAGGAAGCAGTGCTGGCCGACGCCTCCGTCGCGCTGGGCAGGAAGGATCTACTCGTTCTCGCGGTCGCCAGCGCCGAAGCTGTCTTTGCGGAGGTCATCGAGTCTGGTTTCGACCTCCCACACGTCCACAGCTACGACGTACAGTCGGCGGTGTTCGTCATGGACCGGCTGGCAGCAGTCACCGGCGAGCCGCGGTACGGGGAGTTGGCCCGGAAGGCTCGGAGCTGGTTTGACGGCCGCAACCCAGCCGGCGCGGTGATTTATGACCGAGCTGCCGGTCGCGTCGCCGACGGGCTCGACGATGGTCGCTTGAACGATCGTTCAGGGGCTGAAGCGAACATCTCAGCCGGGCTAGCGCTCCTAGACGATCCGGTGGCACTTTCAATGGCTAAGAGCTGGTCGGGCGCCTGGTAGCCGGCGCCCACCCGACACTTGAGCCGGAGCCCACCGCGCTGCCGCCGGCGCCAAAGGTCCCGATTTGCACAGGTCGTTTGGGGCTGGATCGGATCAGCTGGCGGCTCATCCTGTATGGATGGAGAGGCGCGCGGCCCGAGCTCAGTCGATCGAGGTGTTGTCGCCCGACGAATGCTTTCTTCTGCTGGGATCCCGCAGCCTGGGCCGGATCGCGTTCAACGCCGAGGGCCAGCCCGAGATCTTTCCGATCAACTACGCGATGGAGGGCCGGATCGTCGTGTTCCGCACCGCCCCGGGGACAAAGCTCGACCTCGTTCCAAAGGCCAGGCTCGCCTTCGAAGTGGACGACTGGGACCCCACGCTGGGCCTGGGCTGGAGCGTCGTGGTCAAGGGCCTGGCCGAAGAGGTCACCCGAAATCTGGGACGCACCGCGGATCATATGCGAATCGCGCCAGTGCATCCGGTTGCGCCCGGAGATCGGTGGCACTGGCTGGCCATCCAGCCCCTGGAGGTGTCGGGCCGGCGCTTCCAGCTGCGGGCGGGGCCGCAACGCCGCGCTCGGGACTGGCGTCGTCCTCCTCCTGGCGACTATCAGCGACCCTGACTCCATTGATCGCCGCGTCACCGGTCGGCCGAGGCAGGACCTCGCGTTAGAAATCTTCGGCGACGAGCTCGGGGTGCGCGTTGACCGCGGCCTCGAGGCGTCGCCGGCGCAGTAGGCCAGGTGTGGCTCCAAAAACGCCGACGACTTGCGCGGCCTGCACGGTCCCCCAGGCCATCGCGACTGGCAGCGGTTGGCCGAGCTGCAGGGCCGCCATGAGGGTGGCGCTGTAGCCGTCGCCGGCGCCCGTCCGATCCACCACAGGCACGGATAGGATCCCGGTCCGTAGGAATCGGCCCCCGTCCAAGGCGTAGGAGCCGCGGGTCCCGTCCGTTATCACCACCGTCTTCGGTCCCAGTTGGTGAAGCGCCTCGAGCAGGCTCCGGGTGGGGCCGTCCACGCCGGTGAGCTCGCATGCCTCGTGCCGGTTGAGGAACAGGAGATCGCTCATGCGCAGCAGCGGGGTAAGGGCGCGTGCGCCCATCCGCAGCTGGTGGGTGCCGGGGCTGAACGCGAGCCGTGTGGGATGGCGGTCGAGATGGCAGCGGAGAGCTTCGTGCAGCCGATTGACTGCTGCACCGCGAGGACCGATGGAGGTGGCGTAGATCCAGGCCGCAGGCGGCAGCTCCGGCACCTGGTAGCTCCGCGGTTGGTGCCAGACGAACAGCGTGCGCTCCCCACGGAATACGAGCGCAGTGCTGGCGTTGGTCGTGTGGCGGCGGTCCAGCGCCATCAGCGACGTGTCGATGCCCTCATTCTGTAGGTCGCTCAGGATCGAGCGGCCCTCGGTGTCGGCGCCGGTGACCCCATAAACGGCCACCTGCAGGCCCAGCCGGGCCCCAGCGACCGCCGCGTTGATGCAGTTGCCGCCCGCCATCCGGCGGAACTCGTCCACCGGAATCTTGTCGGCATAGTCGATGCACAGCTGCGTTTGATCGGGCTGCACCTGGAGGGCGAGATGGGCGTCGTGGATCTTGAGGAAGGTGTCGATGGTGGGGTCGCCGATCGTGATCAGGTCCAGCTTCATCGTCGCCACTGACGTCAGGCTCGCAGTACCGCTGCCAAGCCCACAGGGCCCAAGTACCCGACCGCCGCGGGTCGATGGGCCCTGTCGGGGCGGCTCTCGCCGGCACAGGCTGGACGGTGGAGGCGTTAGCAATTGCCAAGGATCACCGTCAAGCACAGGCACGGGCAGAGCTTCGCCATCCAGGTGCGCGGCTATCCGCTGGTATCCGATGAACCGGTCACCCTGGGTGGCGACGACGAGGGTCCGACGCCCACCGAGTTGATGGTCGCCGGTCTTGCCGCGTGCGCCGCCGATGAGGTCGTCAAGTGCCTGGCCGCCAGCGGTGCGAGGCTCGAGCCCACAGAGGTCGGAGCCGACTTCGCCTGGGACGTCGAGGGTCGCCGCGTCGCGTCCATCCGGCTTTCCGTCGCACTCCCTGAGGAGATCAGCGAGAACACCAAGCAGAAAGTGCTGTTGGCGATGCTTTCATGTCCGGCGCGCAAGATGCTGGCGGAGCCCCCAAACGTCGAATACGAGTTGAGCGCAGGGGCCACCCGCACACTCGTCGGGCCAGGTTTGGGTGGAAGCTTCTGGCCGGACGAGCCGCCACCGGACGTCGACTCGCAACCCTGAGGCCTGGAGAGTCGCGCGAGCGGTCGATCTCATGCCTGTGACCTCCACCAAGAACATCTCAGAACAGAAGGAGTTGAGAATGGCCGCACGCCGTTCGGGCATCAAGCGAATCGTGGTCGGAGTGGATGGTTCCGCGCAGTCGGCGGCAGCCCTCAAGTGGGCGGTGCGGATTGCCAAAGGGATGGGCTCCCAGATCACCGCGGTCTACGCGATCCACCTGCCGCTTTACCTGGCTCCGGAGTATGGGGTCCCATTTCAGTTCGACGAGGAGTGGCGCGACCAGATGAGAACGGAGTTCGAGGACAAATGGTGTAAGCAACTCAGGGCCTCGGGGATTCGCTATCGCACGGTCATGGAGGACGGGCGGCCGGCGCCCGTGATCGCGGCTGTGGCAGACCGCGAGAACGCCGACATCGTTGTCGTCGGAAGGCGGGGCAGAGGTGGCGTTGCGGAGTTGGTGCTGGGAAGCGTGAGCCACGAGCTGGTTCTCAGCTCGAGGCGGCCGGTGTTGCTCATTTCGCTGGACGGCAGCCGGAACCACAAATAGCCCTGGCCCCGATCAACCCCTCGAGCCGTGGCCGTGAGGGAGCGTCAGGGCTGCAGGGACCGCCGTTTGAGCGGCGCCCAATGGCTATGGCCTACGAGCTTCGATGGGTCGGAGCGACCACAACGGGACGGTGTGTGCGACGGATGACAGCCTCAGCCGCGCCGGCATTGATGTCACCGCCCACCCAACCTAGAGCTCGTGAACCACCGATCACGACCATGTCCGCACCTGTCGTCATGACCTCCCGAGCGAGCTCGGGAGCGAAGCCCTGCTGATTGGCGATCATGCGCGAGCGCACCTCTACACCGGCTTTCTTGAGCGCTGCCGCTGCTCTGGCGACAGCCTCTTCATCGGGATTGGCGGCGGACGAGGTCGGGGCCGGCTCGACGGAGTAGGCGAAGGTGCGGCCCACACACACGACCTCGACTTCCGCTTCGAGAGCGCGGGCGAGCTCCACGGTGGCGGTCAACGGCTGACCAGGATCGCTCTCGCCGTCGATGACCAGGACAATCCGCCGCGGGCTCACCGTTGTCATCGCGCCGGTGGGCACAATGACGACCGGGCAGCCGGCGCCATCCGCCACCTCGTGGCTGACGCTGCCGAGCAGGAGGCCGGTCAGCTCGCCGCGAGCTCGAGAGCCCATGACGATAAGGTCGGCGCCAACACGGGTGGCGCACTTCAGTATCTCCCCGGCAACCTCGTTGGGCTTGCAGCTGAGCACTTCCTGGTTTGCCCTGACGCCGGCCACCACCATGTCACGCACGACATCGTTGACCAGCTCGCGCACGACCTCGTACTCTCGGCGGCGCTGGTCTCTCACCTCTGTTCTTGGGGACTCCGGCACAAGCAAGCTGAGCACGGTGACCCTGGCCTTGAGTCTGGGCGCCAGGTGAACCGCCAACCGAGTTGCCTCCCATGACGGCGCGCCGCGATCGATCGCGAGCAGGATGTGCTTCATTCCATGAGGCTAGGTCTCGGAGGACCCTGCGGGCGACTGCCAAGAGCCCTGGTCACGAGGGGACGTTTGGCCCTTCGGTAGTAGGTAATGATCCCCTCGTCAGTGCGGCGGACCCAGGCTAGGCTCGAACCGCGATGAGAGTTGTGCGGCGTGTCGACCACCCGGCCACCACAACCACGGTTCACGAGTTGATGGCGAAATCGATCGTGGGCGGCGACCCGCGGCATTCCCTGGTGGAAGCGGCAGCCCAGATGCGCGCTCACCGGATCAGCGCCCTCGCCGTGCTGGACGGGGAAGCGATCGTCGGCATCATCACGGAGAGAGACCTCCTCCGTTCGATGGCAGATGGCCGCGACCCGGAGACTACCCACATCTCCCAGTACATGACCCACTCGCCACGAACGATCGAAGACGCCGAGCTGGTTGCCAAGGCGGCCGAGATCATGATCAAGCATCGGGTGAGGCATCTTCCGGTAACCAACAACGGCCGGTTGGTGGGCTTCCTTTCAGCCCGCGACCTGCTCGCCTTGAACCCCTGGCCTCTAAACCTGCCGATCGGCGAGAGCTGGTGACCTGAGTCCGCTCAGGCGCTGACTCCGATCGGTTTCAGCCCTGTTTTGGGCCTCGATTCAGGGTCTGCCGGACGGTCAGGATGCGGGTCACGTCAACCGGCGAAACGATACCCACGAGCTGGCCCTGGTCGAACACGAGGACGCGCTGGTCGATGGCCGCTCCCAGGCGTTCTATGAGCGCCGCGAGATCCTCGTCTGGCCGGGCGTTCGGAATCTGTGGGATCGGACGACCGCAATCGCTAAGTCGCTTCTGACCTCGATCGTGGCTTGCCACCCTGACCAGCTCCGAGAGCCGCACCACTCCCGTCAGCTTGCCGGAGGGATCGTGCACGGGGTAGGTCGTGAACGGGTGGTGGAGCGCGACCGACTCCAGGAATTGTTCGACCGTGAGCCAGTCGGGAACCGTCACCACAGGCGAGGTCATGGCGGCCGACACAGGGACCGACTTCAAAAGCGCCTTGATGGTGGTTCCAACCTCCTCGGAGCTGCCGGCGGAGAGCAAGAACCAGCCGATGAACGCGATCCAGATCCCGTCAACCACGGCGCCGGAGAACAGTTCGAGGACGCCGATGGCGATCATCAAATAGGCGAATACGCGGCCGATGCGGACCGCGTTGTGAACCCCACGCTGACGGCTGCCGGATCGCCACCAGAATAGAGAGCTCAGGAGGCGCCCGCCGTCCAGCGGAAATGCAGGGACGAGGTTGAACAGCCCCAGGGCCAGGTTCACGAACGCCAGCCAGCTCAGAAGGTCCGAAACAACGGCGTTGGCCGTGGTCGCCAGCGCCAACGCCAACGCGATCAGGGCGAGGGCGAAGCTGGTCAGGGGCCCGACGCCGGCAATCAGAGCCTCCGCGCCGGCGCTCTTCGGGTCGCCTTCCAATCGAGAAACACCGCCAAACATCCACAGCGTGATGCCGGCGACCTTCATCCCACTTCGTCGCGCAACCAGGGCGTGCGACAGCTCGTGGGCCAGGAGGCACCCGTAGAAGACGATCGCTCCGGCCGCTCCCGCCGCCCAGTAAGCCACCAGGCCCTGCCCGGGGACGTCCTGTGGCAGGACCCCAGCCGCCAGCGTCCACGCGATGAGGACGAATACGAAGAACAGGCTCCAGTTGAACCCGATCTCGATCCCAAACAATCGTCCGAGCCGGATGGTGGGGGCCACGCGGTTTGTCGGCCCTATTCAGGCTGCAGGGCGGTCGAGATCAAAAGGATGGGTCGCTTGGAGTGCAGGACGAGCTCATGGCTCACGCTGCCCAGCACCAGTTCGGCGACCCCACCCTTGCCTCTGCGACCGACCACGATCACGTCGGCGTCGATGCTGTCAGCAACCTGTGCGATCACCGAAGCCGGTCGGCCGTCCCCCAGGATCATCCGGTATTGAACGCCCGCCTCTTTCAACCGCTTGCACCATTGCTCTTCGAACTCCGTCTTGATGTCGGCCCTCCATTGTGGGTCGAACTGCGGAGGTGCGACAGGGGCCATGTATCCGGTGTCAAAGTAGACTGGCGGAGCGATCGCAAACACGGCGACCACCTCGGACCCCATCCCCTTTGCCATCCGCACTGCCCAATCGAGGGCCGCCTCCGAATGGTGCGAGCCGTCTACAGCGACGACGATCCGACTGATACCCGAGTGCTTTGTCGCCATCCGTGACTCCTAACCAACCGGCATACGTGATGTGGTGAGCATCGACGATCCTACTCTCGCCGGATTGGGCTCTTGGTCCCTTTAGATCAAGGTCTCTCGGCCCTATCGCCACAGCACGTCGTACGTGAGATGCGGGACCCCGTGGCCGCACACTCGCGTCTCGCTAGCTCGGGCGTGGCCCGGGGACTGCGCCCAGCGCCAGCAGGTCGCCCTTCGACACCATCCCGATCGCCGAATCGTGATCGATGACGGGAAGGTGCCCGATTCCATGCTCGACCATGCGCCTTGCCGCGATAGCTGCATCGTCTTGGGGAGTGACCGTGATCGCGCCCTCGGTCATGTACTCGTCAACCGCCGTCAGCTCCGGGCTCGCCTCTTCGGCTATGGCTGTCACCAGGTCCGCCTCGCTGATCACACCAACAAGCGCGCCTTCGTCCAGCACCGCGAGCGCGCCCACATGGTTGCGTGCCATCTTCTGAGCTGCCTCGAACAGCGTATCCGTCACCTCGGCGGTGATCACCTCCGTGCTGCACAAAGTCGCGACCTTCATCGTTGCCACCTCCGGCGCGAATTCCAGGCCCAGTCTGCGGCGTGCGCACCACGGGGTCATGGGCCCACCGACCCGAGATTTAGGGGACTGTCGACCTCGGGAGCGGGTCACGACCTGCGGTTTGGTCATGCTTCTCGGCGGGCATAAACTTCGTAGGTGGGTACTCTGGATTGGCGCCGCGCGGCCGGATGGGCCGCTCTCGCGGCGCCGCTTTTGATGTGGTCTGAATTCCTCAGCATGGGGATTTCGAGGCATGGCTACAACCTGCTCACGCGCCCGTTCAGCGACCTCGCCACGCGCGGCACCCAAAACGCCGGGCTTTTCGACATCGGCTTCTTCATCGTGCCAGGCGTGCTTACGGTGGTCATTGGCCTCGGCCTTTACGCAGTCAGCGTCAATCAGGCCTGGCGGATCGGGGCTCTGATGGTCATTGCCTCCGGTGTATTCCTGACCGCGACCGGGGCCTTCCCGCAGGACCCCAACTCCTTCGTCGAGGGCCTGCTGCACGGCACCATGGCCCAGACCTGCTTCGCGTTGGCCAGTGCGGCGCCACTCGTGCTGTTCATTGGATCGGGGAACAAAACCCTCTTCGCCCCGCCCCGCCGGGTCTGGCTCGGGGCAGGTATCGCAGCCTTCGCGATCGAAGCACTGGCGATCGCCTTGCGGCCGCTTGTCTCGTATCCGGACGGGTTTTTCCAGAGGCCGTTCACCCTCGTTCTGACGATCTGGTTCTTGGCTACCGGCGCCTGGCTGCTGAGAGGCCATAAGTTCGAAGGTCTTTCGGTACCTGACTAACCGTCCGAGAGGACGGAGACTCGACCTCGGGTTGAGCCAGGAGCGAATCCACTATCTCGATTGGCTGAAGGTGCTGATCGTCTACGGCATCGTGCTCTTCCATGTATCCCTCGTCTTCTCGTTTGGCACCTGGCTGGTCTCCAACCATGAGCGGAGCCTCATCCTCACCGCCTTTGCGGGCTTCTGCTTTCCGTGGGGCATACCCTCGATGTTCTTGATCGCGGGCGCGGATGCATGGTTCGGACTGCGCTCACGCGCCGCCTCCGATTTCATCCGCAAGCGTTTCCTGCGCCTGTTCGTGCCGATGATTCCCGGCCTGTTGATCCTGTCACCGCTGCAGAGATTCGTCACCAGCGCCAACCCGCCGCCCCCGATCGATGGTCTGGGGGCCTTCTATCTCGGGTTCTTCCGCGAATTTCACTTCGATTGGACGCTGCAGTTCGTCAGCCGGTACTGGCTGCACCTCTGGTTCCTCGGCTACCTGTTCGCGATCTCGATGGTCTGCCTGCCTGTCGTGCTCTGGCTGCGAGGTCCGCCTGGGCGGCGACTGACGTCGACGCTGGTCGCCATCGCGACCCGGCGTGGCGGGCTGCTGTTGCTGGCTGCGCCGCTCGGGCTCGTCCAGCTCGTGCTACGCCCCCGCTTCCCCGCCTACCAGGACTGGGCCGATGTGGCGACGTACACGTTCGCGTTTCTATGGGGGGCGATTATCTTTAGCGACCGCCGCTTCGAGGCACTCCTCCGGCAGCAGATTCATTGGCTGCTGGCAGGCGGCGTGCTCGCGATGTTGGGGATCGGCGCGGTGATCTTGGTCACGCCGTCCCATCTGGCTGGAGACACGCGCGCGCCAGTCCTGACGCAGGAGATCTACGCGCTCTTTTGGACGCTCTACGTGTGGTCATGGCTGCATGCTGTCCTGTATCTGGGCCTCCGCTGGCTCAACTTCCCGAGTCGCTTCCAGCGCTACGCTCAGGAGTCGGTCCTTCCTGTCTACGTGATCCACCATCCGATCGTGCTCGTGATCGCATCGTTCGTGGTCACGTGGAACCTGGGGCTCTGGCCCAAGTTCCTGGTCATCCTGTTGACGGTGGCCGGCCTCACCCTCGTCGTCTATGAATATGGCGTCCGGCGATGGCGTGTCACGCGCCTTGTTTTCGGGCTCTATCCCTTGCCGGCCCCCGAGCGCAAGCCACCTAAGGCCGTCCACCTGCAAGCCCCAACCGGCTGACGCGAAGCTAGCCTTTCGCCCTGAACACGGCAAAGCCTCAAGCGGCGGTCGTCAAGCTCTTCGACAGAAACGCAAGCACGGTCTACTCGTACTGCGCGTTCGCGGTGTCGTAGGCGGGCGATCCTAGAAGCGGGTCGCACCCGCGCGTCATAACGGTCCCGGTAGGTCGTTACTTAGGGGCAGGCGGCTGCCGCAACGCCTTATCCAGCTCGCCGCCTACCTCACGGAAGGTCTCCCTCAGCGCGGATCCAAAGGACCTGGCTGCCTGCTTCGTGCTGGCGCGCACCTGCGGGTCCCGCGTCGCCGTACCCAGCGATTCGAAGAGCGTCTCGGCCGCCTGACCGAGCTGCCGCACGGAGCTCCTGATCTCCGCCGTCTTCTTCTCGTCATCTGCATCGCCATAGTTGCGGCGCAGCTCGCCCGCGAGCGTCTTCACATCGGCCTGAAAGCGGTCCCAAGCATCTGTCGTGTTCGTGTCTGTCATCGTTCGACCTCCTGAATCCAGGTTATCCCATCGCCCGCCGATCAAGAGGTGCAGGTCGGCCCACTTTCTCCGGGCCAATCGCCTCCGGCGAAGTCGACCGATCCGGCGCATGTTGGGGACTGAGGTGGATTGACCGATGTCTCATTTGAAGACCCGCGCAGCTCTCGTTCTGCTGGAGGGGATACTCGCCCTCACGGAGATCTTTGGAGCGATAACCGTCATCCCCAACCTGCCCCACGATTGGATCAAGGGCAGCGTGTTCCCGGACTACAGTCTCCCAGCGCTGGCTCTAGGCGTCCTTGTCGGCGGGAGCGCCACCGTCGCCGGACTGGCCGTGATCTTCCGCCCCATGATCGGGGCGGTGGCATCCGTCGTGGCCGGTGTGATGATCATCGGGTTCGAGCTGGTCGAGGTCCTCGTCGTCGGTTTCACTCTCATGACGTACGGAGCCGGCCAACCGCAGTCGTGGCTGCAGGTCGTATACCTCGCGGTGGGCGCCGCAATCGCGATCCTGGGAGCACGCCTGTGGCTGGCGTTGGGTGGCCGTGTCCCGCGAATCCACGCGGAGGGTTCGACAGCCGGTTCCAGAGCCTTTGGTCCGTAGCCAGGAGTTGTCCAAGGGGGGATCGAAATGATGTGGGGTTACTACGACGGCTGGAACTGGTTCTGGATGGGCGGCATGATGCTCATGTTCTGGGTCGGTGTCATCGCTTTGGTGATCTGGGCTGCCCGTCCGCTCAACGGTCCCCGGAGACCTGGCGATCCGGCCATTGAGACTTTGCGGCGACGCCTGGCGTCGGGCGAGATCAGCCCGGAAGACTTCGACAAGACCAGGCGGATCCTGCGGGGCTAGGCGCCCGCTGACTCTGGCCGTGGGCGAGGCCCTCCGACAACCAGCAGGTTCATGCGACCGCATGCGGATTTGGGGGTCTGTTGGCGACTCCCAGCAGGCCTTAATACCCTCGATCACAAGCGAGATCGCGGGCAGCCTGGGGGCAACAGGAGGTTTGCCATGTATGAAGCGGCGACCGGATCTGGCGCCCATCACGAGGGTCCAGACCACGGGGACCAGTGGGCAACCTGACGCGACCCAAGCCGCGCCGGCCAGTGCCCGGGACCTCAGACCACGAATTGCTGGAACTGATGCCCGACGGAATCGTGCTCTCCGACGCCCTCGGCCGCATCATTTACGTCAACCGGCGGGCCGAAGAGATCAGCGGTTACCGCGGCAAGGACCTGTACGGTCGCCGGATCGAGCTGCTCGTGCCGCGACGGCTTCGGGCGATCCACCAGGAGCACCGCCGCGATTACACCGCCCACCCCGGCCCTCGATCGATGGGCTCCGCTGACCACGATTTCAAGGTCCAACGCAAGGACGGCACTGAGCTCTCGGTCGACATCGCGCTCGGCCCGATCGCAAGCGCAGCTGGACCGCAAGTCATCGCCGTGATTCGGGACATCAGCGAGCGCCAGAGGCTCGAGGTTGTCCTCCAGCACCAAGCACTGCACGACCCGCTAACCGATCTTGCCAACCGCAACCTCTTCTTCGATCGCCTGAAGCAGGCGATCCATGGTGCCCAGCGGGATGGCAACAGGGTGGCGCTCGTGGTCATGGATCTCGACGAATTCAAGGAGGTGAATGACTCCTTCGGCCATGGCGTAGGCGATGCACTGCTCAAGGCTGTGGCAGCCCGACTCGTCCAACGACTCCGTGCTACTGACACCGCCGCCCGGCTCGGCGGCGACGAGTTCGCCTGGATCCTTCCCGGAGTGGCAGATCACGTCGCGGCGGAACGCATGGTGCGCAGACTGCTGCGGACCCTGAAGGGAGGCTTCTCGGTGGGCAAAGAAATGATCGAGGTCTCAGTCTCGGCCGGCATGGCCGTCTATCCGGACGACGGCGATGACGTGCGTACGCTGTTGCGCAAGGCCGATCTCGGACTCTACTCGGCCAAACAGGCCGGTCGCGGTTTTGCGTCCGAACCTCCTAGCATTCTGAGTCGTTGACCGCGACATATCCGGCACACCGCGAGGCGACCATCGTGCTTCGCGATGGGTCCACGCTGGCGGTGCGACCCGTACGCCCGGAAGATGAGGCTGACCTGGCCCGATTCTTTACCGATCTCTCGATGGAATCCCGCGTCTTCCGCTTCTTCGCCGCAGTCGCGAATGCAGATGCGTTGGCCAAGAAGATGGTCGCCGTCGACTACACGACGTGTTACGGGCTCGTCGCGGTGGCCGGTCCGGAGCGCCACATCGTCGGGCACGCCATGTACGTTGAGATTGGCCCACGCAAAGCCGAACTCGCACTGGCGGTGGCGGACCAGTACCAGGGCCGCGGCCTGGGTACGATCCTGCTCGGTCAACTCGGCGAGGCTGCGGCGGCAGCCGGGATTGAATTGCTGGAAGCAATCGTCAAACCGGAGAACCACCGCATGCTCAAATTGCTGCGGGAGAGTGGTTTCCCGATCAGCGTCCGCTCCGAGCCCGGTGAGATCCACGCCGAGCTGCCTAGTGCTATCACAGCTGAAGGATTGCGCCAGTTCGAGGACCGCGAGCGAACAGCCGCCGTAGCTGCCGTGAGCCATCTACTTGCCCCTCGCTCGGTTGCGGTCGTCGGCGCCTCGCGACATCGCGGAAGCATCGGCGCCGAGCTCTTGCACAACGTGGTGGCGACCGGATTTAGCGGAGCCGTCTATCCCGTGAATCCGGCGGCCACCGAGCTCGAAGGCCTCGCCGCCTACGCATCCGTGCTCGACATCCCAGGGGACGTCGAGATGGCGGTCATAACGGTGCCCGCGGCGGCGGTCCTCGAGGCCGCTCGCCAGTGCGCGGCGAAGGGGATAAGGGCGCTGGTCGTGATCTCGGCAGGCTTCGCAGAGATGGGGCCCGCGGGGGCAGTTCTGCAGAGCGAGCTGCTCGACATCTGCCGTCAGGCGGGTATGCGGCTGGTCGGACCGAACTGCATGGGAGTGATCAATACGGCGGAGGGCGTGAACCTCGACGCGACATTTGCCCCCGATAAGCCGGTTCGCGGCCGGATCGGCTTCCTCTCGCAAAGCGGCGGACTTGGCATCGCAGTGATGGCGCGCGCGCAGGCCCTGGGTTCGGGGATCTCATCGTTCGTGTCGGTCGGGAACAAGGCCGATCTCTCCGGCAACGACTTCATCCAGTACTGGGAAGCAGACGGCGCGACCGACCTGATCATGCTGTACCTCGAGTCGTTCGGCAACCCGCGCAAGTTCGCCCGAATCGCACGCCGCGTGAGTCGCTCGAAGCCCATCCTCGCCGTCAAGGGCGGCCGTTCTCCGGCGGGCAACCGGGCCACCTCATCACACACCGGTGCGCTGCTCTCGGCCTCCGACATCACCGTCGACGCCCTTTTTCAGCAGACCGGCGTGATCCGGACCGATACGCTGGCCGAACTGTTCGACGCTGCTCTATTGCTGGGCAGCCAGCCGATACCGGCCGGCAACCGGGTGGCCATCCTCACCAACGCCGGAGGGCCGGCCATCCTCTGCGCGGACGCGTGCGAAGCCAACGGCCTGGTTGTGCCGGCCCTGCCTGATCAGGTACGCGCAGACCTCGCTGCCTTCCTGCCGGCCGCTGCCTCGACGGGCAACCCTGTAGACATGATCGCGTCGGCGAGTGCGGCGGAATACAGCCGAGCGATCACCACTCTCGCTGCTTGCCCGGACATCGATGCACTGATCGTCATCTTCACGCCTCCTCTGGTCACAAAGGCTCCCGAAGTAATTCGCGCAATCCAACGTGGGGCACACGACCTCCCGCGGCCGATTCCATTGCTCAGCGTTTTCATGTCCAAGCAGTCCGCGCCGCGAGTCATCCACTCGGACGGAGTGGTCGTGCCGCACTATCCGTTCCCTGAAGAGGCGGCCCGCGCGCTGAGCCTCAGCGTGCGCTACGGCGCTTGGCGCGCCATTCCGGAGGAGCCTCCCTCGAGGCTCGACGGCCTCGATAGCGACCGCGCCGCGGCGGTGATCGCAACCGCGCTGGCGGATGGTGGCGGCTGGCTGACTCCGAGCTCCCTCGGGGAGCTGCTCACCTGCTATGGGATCCCGATGGTCGAAACCTGTCTAGTGGATTCACCGCATGCCGCCGGTCGGGAGGCGAGGCGTTTGGGAGGGCCAGTTGCGCTCAAGGCGATCGTCCCCGGTTTGCTGCACAAATCGGACGCCGGCGCCGTCAAGCTGGATCTCAAAGGCGAGCGTGATGTCCAGCGCGCCGCGGAAGACATGGCCGCCACGCTCCAGCAGTCAGGGCACCATGTCGCCGGCTATCAGGTGCAGCCGATCGCGGCCAAAGGCGTCGAGATGCTGGTTGGGGTCGTCCAGGACCAGCATTTCGGTCCGGTGTTGGCATGCGGGGCGGGAGGGACGGCCACCGAGCTCCTCAAAGACGTGGCCGTGCGCATCACCCCGATCACGCGGGGCGAGGCGAGTCGCATGGTCCGATCGCTGAAGACCTTCCCCTTGCTCGACGGATACCGGGGCGCACCACGCGCCGACGTGGATGCCCTCGAAGATGTCCTACTGCGCGTGAGCGCCCTGGTCGAGGCGCATCCCGAGATCGTTGAGATGGATCTCAATCCTCTGATCGTGCATCCAGCGGGGGCGGTGGTCGTCGACGCCCGTATCCGGTTGGAGCCGGGAGAACCTAGGCCACCCCTCGGCGCCCGCTGAGCCGCGTCGGAACAGCGTCAGTCCCGGCGGTCTCGAGCTCGCTTGTCACTTTGAGATCACTCCGCACGCCGACCACACCCGGAATACTCGACACCAGCTTGCCGACGATTTCGATCAGGCTTCGCGTCTCGACTTCGCCGGTGAGCTGGGCCACACCTTCGCTGACCTCGATGTCCACTGTTCCGTGGCGGATCAGCGGCATGTCGGCGAGGACGCGGACGATCTCCCGGCGGATCGATTCGTCGCTGCGGAGGAACACCTTCAATATTTGCGCCCGGTTGACCATCCCGGCCAGTCGCTTCTCGGAGTCGACAACGGGCAACACCTGAACGCGATGTTCGAACATCAGGCTCGCAGCGGCCGCCAACGGCGTGTCCGCGGTGGTCGTCACGACGTCGGTCGTCATCAATCCACCGGCCGTCATCGCCTTGGACTTGCCGCCGGAATACCGGTGTCCGGCGGGAATCATGAGCTGCGCCTCCTTGGCTAGGAGGTCGGCCTCGGAAACGATGCCGGCGAGCCTGTCGTGCCCAACGACCACGGGAAGGGCGCCCAGCTGGTGTATGCGCATCAGATTCGCGCAGTTTCTAAAGGACGTGGCCGGTCCAACCGTAACCACATCCTTGCTCATTACATCCGAGACGGTCCAGGTCATCTCGTGTGCTCCTGGATCACCATCTCTCGATTGCTCATGTGGCAACAGTGCCTATCGGCCCGCTCCGGCTGGGACCTTGCGCAGCTCATCGTGCTCGCGATGAGCGCCATCCGGCATCTCCTCACCTCTAGCGCCGGGCGGGCGAAGCTCGCCGCCGGCAAGCGCTCTCAGCGCGTTGAGGACCACGGCCACGTCGACCGCCTCCTGGAAGAATGCTCCAGCCACTGGCGGCAGTACTCCAAAGGTGGCCAGGACCATCCCAAAACCTGACAGAGCCATTCCGGCGACAACGCTTTGCACTGCGATGTACCGCGCACGCCGCGCAATCATCACCGCTTCTGCGACGCGGTCCAACCGGTCGACGACGATGACCGCATCGGCCGCTTCAGAGGAGGCTGTCGCCCCGCGTGCCCCCATGGCGATGCCCACGTCGGCCGCCGCCAGCGCCGCCGCATCGTTGACGCCGTCCCCAACCATGACCGTCACGCCGCGCGTGCGCTCGCGCAACACAGCCTGCACCTTCTGCTCTGGAGTGTGTTCTGACAGGACGACGTCTGCACCCAGCGCGACGCCGACGGCCTGCGCGACTTCGTGTCGATCGCCGCTCAGCAGCACGATCCGCGAGATGCCCGCAAGTCGCAGGCTGCGCAGTGCATCTGGCGTTTCGGTCCGCACAGGGTCTTCGACCAGGAGTGCCCCGGCGATCGCGCCGTCGACGGCGACGAACACCGCCATGGCTCCATCGTGTGCGATCCGCCGACGAAGGTCGTCCGCCGCGGCGGGCAGCGGTCTGCCGGCCGACAGCCACCCTGCTTGCCCGAGGGCGACATGATGTTGGCCGACCATGCCCTCGATCCCCTTGCCGCCATGCTCGTGGACTTCGGTGGGGAACTCCAGACCGACGTGCCTAGCGTTCGCGGCGGCCACGATCCCACCCGCAAACACGTGTAGAGAAACCTGGTCGAGAGAGGCGGCAAACTGAAGCAGCTCATCCGCGCTCATCGCGGTGAACGTCTCCACCGAGGCGACCCGGGGCGAGCCGGCTGTGAGCGTGCCCGTCTTGTCGAAGACAAGGGTCTTCGCGCGAGCCAGCGTCTCGAGCGCGCCGCCCCCTTTGACGATCACCCCCCGGCTGGCGGCGCGCGAGATTCCTGCAACGATCGCCACCGGTGCGGCCAGGATCAACGGACATGGTGTCGCCACCACGAGCACCGCCAGAGCCCGGACCGGATCACCGGACACCACCCATGCCAGGGCTGTCACGCCGAGGGTCAGCGGCAGGAACCAAAGCGCGTAGCGATCGGCAAGCCGTACGAATGGAGCCTTGGAGTTCTGGGCTTCGCGCACCAGGCGCACGATTCCCGCATACGTGCTCTGCTCGGCGGTAGTGACTGCGCGCAAGTCGAACGGGCTGCCCGCATTCACGACGCCGCTGCGGACAGTGTCGCCTTGCGTTCGCTCGGCGGGCCTGGATTCGCCGGTCATGGCGGACTCGTCGAGCACCGCCCCAGCCGAAGTGATGACACCGTCCACCGGCACCACCTCGCCTGGTTTCACCATCAGCAAGTCGCCCCTTTTCACCTCTCCGATGTCGGGCGACGTCAGGGCGCCCTGCTCGTAGCGATGGACGACTCGGGGCGCTCGCGCCAGTAGAGCCGACAGCTCGCGGCGGGCACGGGAGCTCGCGTATCGCTCGAGGGCCTGGCCTCCAGACAGCATCAGCCCGACCACCGCGCCTGCGAGGTACTGGCCCAGGATCAGCGATCCGGCCATCGCCAGCAGCGCGATGAGATCGACTCCGGTCTCGCGGTGGAGCAGATCTCGCGCCACCGAGATCCCCAATGGGATCAGCGCCAGGACGACGGCTGCCGCCCATGCGACGTCAGCTGCCGAATGGGCTCCCGCAAGCCAGAGCACCGCGCCGGACACGACTGCGGCCAGGACGATCAAGAGAATGGCCGCCGGGCTTCCTTCCAGTGGCGGGCTCTCCGATCCAGCTCGTGGAGGCGCCGGGGTCATGAGTCGGGTCGCTACGAGCCTGGCTTTCGACAACCGGGGGTGGCGGACCTCCCACCTCAGCATCAAAGCCCCCGCGACGTCTCGCTGGCGATGAAGCGGACCTCGAGCACACCCGGCACGTTGAGCGCGACCGACTCAGCAAGCCTGCGGCCGGATCCGTTATCCGCCAGCTCGATGGTGGCCACGCCGTCGACGACACCAACCTGGCAGCTGGAGCCTTGCAGCCCCACCTGGCCCAACCGGCTGACGATCTCCGCCTCGATATCGTCGTCGTGTCGTGCGATCACCTTGACCAGGTCGCGGCGGCTGAGGATGCCCACCACCTGGCGTCCACGCATGACCGGGACCCTCTTGATGCCCGCCTCCAGCATGATCCGGGCGGCTTGGGACACCTCGCCGTTCGCCGCGACCACCAGCACCTCTTTGGTCATGACCTCCTGGACCGTCGTCGGGGTGCTGCCTGCCGTCGGCGCGAGCGGCATCGCCCGGGTAAGCGGATCGGGTCGTGTTTCAATCGAGAGCAAGTCAGCCTCGGATACGATGCCTACGAGGCGACCCTTCGCATCGACCACGGGCAGTGCTGAGATATCGCGCTCGACCAGCAGCTGTGCAGCGGCCTTGAGGCTCGTGTCTGCTGTCACCGTGAAGACTGGACGCGACATGATCTCCGAGACCTTCATGACCACCAACACTGGGGCCGCAGGCCGGTCCGCGACAGTTACACATGACCTCCAGTCGCCGGGCCCTTCGACTCTGCTTGGACGGTAGCCCGTCGTCACCAGGCTGGCAGGCGTTAAATGAGGCGTCGTGACGGTTCAGTCTGCCGCGAGCTTGTCACCGGCGTCTTCAAACTTGGGCCTTATCGAGGCTGCCCGCTTGCCCGCCGAAGAGGTGGTCACTCGGCTGAAAAGCGCGACCTCCGGACTCGACGCTCAGGAAGCGGCAGTCAGGCTCCGTGTGTTTGGTCCCAACGCCATCCGCAGCCACGGCGCGCGGCCTCTTGCAATCCTCGGGCGCCAGCTCCGCAACCCACTGCTGATCCTGCTCGCTGCAGCCACCCTCATCTCGCTCATCGTCGGTCAGAGAACTGACGCGATCATCATCCTGGCCATCGTCGCCCTCAGTGTCGGACTTGGGTTCTTCAACGAATACCGATCGGAGCGCGTTGTGGAATCGCTCCACGCGAGCATCCGTCATCGAGCGCTTGTGCTTCGAGACGGAACACCGGTAGCAGCCGACGTCACCGAGTTGGTGCCTGGCGACGTCGTGCTGCTCCGGACAGGCGACCTGGTGCCGGCTGACCTCCGATTGCTCGACGCTCGCGAGCTCGAATGCGACGAAGCGGTGCTGACCGGCGAGGCAATGCCGAAGACGAAGCACGCCGAGCCCGAGCAGCAGGCCGATCTGATCGAGCTCGGTCTGCGGTCGATCGCCTACATGGGCACGACCGTGCGTGGAGGGTCTGGGCGCGGCATCGTCCTGCAAACGGGTTCACGCACCGCCTTCGGCAAGATCGCGATCCGGTTAGGCGAGCGGCAGCCGGAAACCGTCTTCCAGCGCGGCCTGCGCAGCTTCTCGATCCTGCTCGTTCGCGTGACCGCGGTATTGGCGGGTGGGATTTTCGTGGCGAATTCACTGTTGGGCAGGCCCATCCTCGAGTCGGCGCTCTTCTCCCTCGCGATCGCGGTCGGGCTGACGCCTCAGCTGCTGCCGGCCATCGTCACTGTCAGCCTGGCGTCTGGGGCGCGCAACCTCGCACGCAAGCGCGTCGTCGTCAAGCGGCTGATCAGCATCGAAGACCTCGGCAACATCGAGATCCTCTTCACGGACAAGACGGGCACTCTCACCGAGGGCCGGATCAGCTTCCAGGAAGCGATCGACCCGGCGGGCGCGTCAGCCGACGAAGTGCTTCGCTTCGGCCTCTTATGCGCTGCAGGCGATCAGTCGGACCCGACCGCGTCGGGCAACGCCCTGGATGCAGCCCTTCTGTCAGCCGGTGCTCCGCCGGCCGGCTACACGCCGATCGACCAGTTGCCCTTCGATCACGAGAGGCGCCTGATGTCGGTGTTGGTGGACGCACCCGACGGCCGTCGCCTGCTGGTCACCAAGGGAGCGCCCGAATCTGTCTTGGTTCGGTGCGTCAGTGTGCCGGCAGCGGCACAGGCCACGTTAGACCGCCTGTTCGCGTCGGGTGCGCGTGTCGTGGCTGTGGCCACGCGGCCATGGAAGGACGGTTCCAGGTGCACGCTTGCCGACGAACGAGACCTCGAGCTCAAGGGCTTCATCACCTTTCTCGACGCCCCCAAAGCCGACGCGGCGGCGTCGCTGGCGCAGTTAAAGCTGCTCGGAATCCAGGTCAAAATAGTAACCGGCGACAACGTGCTCGTTGCCGAATCGGTCTGCCGATCGCTCGGCCTCGACTACGGTGAGGCGATCACCGGAGCTGAGCTGGAGAAGCTGAGCGACCAGGAGCTGCTCGAGCGGATCCCACGCACTGGAATCTTCGCGCGAGTATCACCAGACCAGAAATCGCGAATCATCGTCGCCCAGCGCGGCCTCAACAAGGATGTCGGTTTTCTCGGTGACGGGGTCAATGACGCCGTTGCGCTCCGCGATGCTGACGTCGGCATCTCGGTCGACACCGGCAGCGAGGTCGCCAAGGACGCTGCCGACATCGTCCTCCTTGGCAAGGACCTTGGAATCCTTGCCGGCGGCGTGCTCGAGGGCAGGCGAATCTTCTCGAACACGATGAAGTACGTCCTGATGGGAACGTCGTCCAACTTTGGCAACATGTTCAGCGCGGCCGGCGGCTCCCTGCTGTTGAACTTTCTGCCCATGACGCCGACTCAGATCCTGCTCAACAACCTGCTCTACGACAGCGGCGAGATGACCATACCGACCGACCGCGTAGACCCCGAGCTGCTGGAGCGTCCGGCCCAGTGGGACATCCGGTTGATCCGCCGCTTCATGATCTTCTTCGGTCCGATCAGCTCGGTCTTTGATTTCCTGACCTTCGGCGTGATGTTCTTCGTTTTTCATGCGCGGGGGAGCCTGTTTCAGACTGCGTGGTTCACGGAGTCTTTAGCCACACAGAGCCTTGTCATCTTCGCCATCCGCACGCGCCGCTCGCCTTTCTTCCGCAGCCGCCCTGGCGTGGCGCTGACCGTGGGAACGGTTGGCAGCGTGACAGTGGGTTTGATCCTCCCGTTCACGCCTCTGGGAGCCTGGTTCGGGTTCACGCCCCTGCCCCTCGGCTTTCTCGCCATCCTGGCGGTGATGGTGGTGATCTACCTGGCCCTCGTTGAGCTCGGCAAGTCTTTCTTCTTCGGCCGGCAATCGTTGTGGCCACACAGGCCGATCGCCGGCTGGAGGCCTTCTCAAGCAGTCCAAAGGATCGAGCGCATCGCTTCGCGCTGGACAGTAGGCCCAAGGGCAACCAGATAGGAGCCGGAGCGCGTGTGATCGCGCCAGAGGAGAGCTTCTTCGTCAGCGGCAAGCTGCCCGTGCTCGAACCGGGCGAGTTGGAACGCGCGGCAGCGTGGGCGGCGTCGCTGGCCGCCAAATTGGATACGAAGGAGCGGGTTGCGCCCCGACAGGCGCTGGCTTGAGGCGTAGCTAGACCGCGACACCGGCGGTTCGATCGCGCTGAAATCGGCCCCGCCGGCCGGGCGCTCGATGCGCCAGGCCGGTCGGGAGTGCGAGGTGTGAGAACTGCGCTACCCGGCGGCGAGACTGCCGGACCGGACCATCTTGGGCGCCGCTTCCGCGCTCAGTTCCTTGACTCCACGCGTCCGGTCGACGAGCACGGGTATGGTCGCGATCTGAATCACCTTGTGAGTCACGCTGCCGAGCAGCAGGCCCTGAACATCGGACAGGCCACGGGAGCCCATCACGATCAGCTCGATGTTGTTTGCGCCGGCCGTCTCCACGATTGCTTTTGCCACATGGCCGGCGGCCGCGTCGCGCAGCTCGCCTTTGGCGGTGATGCCGGCATCGCGAACGGTCTTCACCGCGTCGGCGACCAGCCGTGTCGCCGCGGCGGGTGTCTCGAGCGAGTAGGCAACAGCCCGTCCGCGGTCGTGCTCGCTTACGTGCAGGACGAGAACCTCGCTGCTGAACTTTCGAGCGACCTCGACCGCAGTGGGTAGCGCCTGTCGCGAATAGGTGGAGCCGTCGATGGCGACCAGGATGTGCTTGAACATGTCATTCACCTCAAATTCAGGATGAGACGAGTGTCCGCCATCCCTCAGCTCGGGCGGCAGAGTCGAATGACCCCGCTGTGACAGGACTGACGCTCGGAAGCTCGCGCGTTCGGCCAGGCTGCGGCGGCATGCCCGCTGCTGCCATGAGGATCTCCCCCAGGTGGTTCCACATCAACATGTGGGCTTCTCCCGGGCAGATCCGCAGCGTGGCTCCTGGGATGACCGAGGCCAGGTACCGGCCGTGGTGCAGCGGGATCACCCTGTCCTCATCCCCGTGCCACAGCTGAACGGGAACCCGGATGTCCTCGAGCGCGAAGCCCCACGGCCGAGCCAGCACGCGGATGTCCTGGACATAGCCCTGCGCGCCGGGCCGCAGCGCCTCGCGGAGAGTGTCGGCAGCCCCGCTGTTCACCGATGGAATGGAAAGCCAACGCCGGTCGGCGGGAGGTATGCCGTCATTGAAATGATCGACGAAGAAACGCGGGTAGCGGCGGACGAGCCCGCTGAGCATCGCCGCTCCCGCCTCGAGCAGCCATGGCGCTCGAGACCCGAGCCACACGCCGGCGCGGGTCATGAAACGCATCTCCGCCATGGCGCCATGCCGCTGCATTGGGCCCGGACACCCGGTGACCACCACTTCGGTCAAGCGGTGCGGGATGGCAGCCGCGCACGCCAGTGCATAGATGCCGCCACCCGAGAGGCCGGTGACGCCGAACCGGTCGATGCCGAGGCTGTCGGCCAGCTCGGCGACGTCTGACGGCCAGTCGAGCAGCCGGCGATGCGGATGAGGGTCTGACAGGCCATAACCGGGGCGGTCCGGGGTGATCACGCGCACGCCAAGCGACCAGTAGAACTCGGGCTCTGCCTCATGCTCCAGACGCGAGCCGGGCATCCCGTGCAGATGAATGATCGGCAAGCCACGGGGGTCGCCCAGCTCCGAATAAGCCAGCCGCCTTCCGTCGCGAAGCCGGAGCACGTGCGTCACAGGCTGCTCGCGAACCGCCGGGTCGGAGACAATGCAGCGATCGAGCGCCGCCATCGTGGCTCTAGCTTCGCGCTGCGGACTGTTCGCCGGGCAGTGTCCAACGACCTTATCCGCGCAGGCCAGGCGGCCCCGAGCCAACTGGTCGTTTGGTCCCGACCGCGCGCGACCTATGGCCCTGTACGGCACGCTCGCCGCCAACTAGCGTGGGGTTGAAGTCGACCGTCCTTTGATCATGGAGGTGCACGATGACAACCCGTACCGTTTCAGATGAGCTCGTTGAGCTCGACCGTCCCTTCGCCGAGTTTGTCCGAACGCTGACCGGACCGTGGCCGTTCCGACCGCTTCTTGCGCTGGCGCCAGGCAAGCATTTCATCCCGACCGCAGATGTCTTCGCTCGCGATAAAGACCTCGTCGTGC
>Ga0208848_1000029_pt1 | contig 25669 bp, 27 predicted proteins | sample NGESurshal072012_2_FD_184455 | JGI IMG/M metagenome (GOLD analysis project Ga0208848, IMG submission 184455) | Arctic peat soil microbial communities from Barrow, Alaska - NGEE Surface sample 210-1 shallow-072012 (SPAdes) | ecosystem: Environmental > Terrestrial > Soil > Wetlands > Peat ... | reverse complement strand
TCCCTCCCGGCCACGTCGAGGTCCGACGCCGCAGCCACGAAGTCATCGGTGAACGCGGTCTCCGCCCGCCAGGCGTCCCATGCCTCGGCGAGGCTCGCGGGATCGGGCGCCGCCCCGTCGAATGCTCCGTCGGGGTCAGCTGCGGACGAGAAGTGCGCGGGTGCATCCTGCCCGGCCATCACACCCTGGAGCCAGTTCCTCTCCACGTCGGCGAGGTGGCGCACGAGCCCCAGTAGGGATAGGGTTGAGGGCTCGACCGATCGACGCGCGAGGTCTGCGGCGTCGAGCCCGGCGCACTTCATTTCCAATGTGTCGCGCTGATAGCGAATGAACGCGACGAGCGTGGTGCGCTCGTCCGCGGCGGCGGCGAGGTCCTTGGCGAGGCTCCGGGGGTCGATGTCTTGGTCGCCGGTCATCTGCCGGTCTCCTCCTGTTTGGTGGACGGATCAGCACCGCGTCGTCCCACGCCTCCGCCCACAGGCTCCTCCGAGAGGAGCTCCAGCGTGGCGCGCCGGCTGTGGCCGAGAGTGAGCTGTGGGACGGGCCTTCGACCCTACGCGGCGGTCACCACGCCGCCTGCCACGGTCAAACCCGGGTTGGAGCGAGGGGGTTGAGATGGCAGCCGAAAGTCCCACCCGTGGGCCGACGACGACCAAAGGCGCGAGACGAATGATTCGTGGTGTCCGAATCCGGACGAACAGCCGCATCAAGGAGATCACGATGACCACGACTGATTACCTCATCAACGGAGGCTTCATCTTCATGGTGATCATGCAGGCCCGCGAGCGCCGGCTCGACCGCCGCGCACTGGTCATCCCGCTCGCGCTTGTGTTCTTCGTCAGCCGGCAGTACCTCCACACGATCCCGGTGGCTGGAAACGACCTCGTCCTGATCGGCCTCCTGGCGTCCGCCGGGTTGGCGCTCGGTCTTCTCAGTGGCTTCGCCACGCATGTTCGCCCGGGCACTGACGGCACAGCGCTGGCCAGGGTCGGCTGGGTTGCCGGCGGCCTCCTGGTGGCGGGAATCTCCTCGAGGCTGGTGTTCGCCTTGGTGGTCACGCATGGCGCCGAGCCCGCGATCCGCAGCTTCAGCATCACCCATCAGATCGGCGCCGCGGCGTGGCCGGTGGCTCTCGTCTCCATGGCGATCTGCGAGGTGACCGTTCGCGTGGTCACTGTCTACCTGCGGGGGCGCTGGATTCAGGCCGATCGGTCACCTGCTGCGATCAGCGTGGCCGCCGCCTGATACCCCTCGACGACCTCACGCCTCCGGTTCGATGGACGGACCGGGGGCGTTCTATCGTTGCACCCAGGCACGTCACCGGAGACACAGCTGTGATCGATCAACCCGCGCCAACTGCCGGACGCGAGAGCCGGCGGCTTGCGGAGGCTCAGACACGGGCCCACGGGCGTGTCCGACGGCAGCGGGACACTCTCCGACCGCTGGGCTGGGCGCTTGTCGCCGTGGCCACGTTGGGCGCCATCGGCGGAAGACCACAGCCCGGATTGCATGGCGCGGCGCTCGGCGTGACCCTCGCGCTCGGTGCGTTCGCAGTCGCCACGGGGCTGGCGGTCGGGAGGCGGCACCCCGGCGGACACACAGGCCAGGTGCTCGTCATTGCGGTGATGGGCGGCGCCGGCGTGGCGTTGGTGGCCCTGCAGTCCCAGGGCACCACGGCGCTCGCGGGCGACGCCGCGGTGTGGATGGCCGTGACCCGGCTCCGGCTGGTTCCCGGCCTCGTCCTTGGTGGGACGATCGGGGTCGCGTCGAATCTCGCTGCGGCCGCGTCAGGGAGCTCGCCGGCGGCGGTGCTTGCCGGTAGCCTCGTGCTCGTCCTGCTTGGGGTGGTCGCCTATTTCATGAAGCAGTCGCGCGCCAGCCAGGACCGTACGGAACTGCTTCTCGCCGAACTCGAAGACGCTCGCGACGAGCAGGCGGGTGCAGCGGCGGTCGCGGAGCGCAGCCGGATCGCCGGCGAGTTGCACGACGTCCTCGCGCATTCGCTGTCGGGTGCAGCCATACAACTGCAGGCCGCGCGCAAACTGGCGGAGCGCGACGGGGCAGCGTCACCACTGCGCGCAGCGATCGACCGTGCCGGCGAGCTGGTCAAGGACGGGCTCGCCAACGCGCGGCAGGCTGTCGAAGCGCTTCGTGGGGACGATCTACCTGGGGTCACGCAACTCGATTCGCTGATCACGAGCTTCAGGAACGACCTCGACGTCGACGTGACCCTGAGCGTCGAGGGCGCCGCCCGCTCCCTCCCGGCTGAGGCAAGCCTCGCCCTCTACCGCGCGGCACAGGAAGCCCTCACCAACGTTGCCCGCCATGCCCCGGGCGCGACGGCCCGCGTCGTCCTGCGTTACGGTGTGACGGATACGACCCTGTGCATTGAAGACCACGTGCGCCCCAGCGCGCTGCCGCGCCCAGCGAACGTTCTCAGCGGGGTCGGCGGTGGCCGTGGCCTGATTGGGTTGCGCGACCGTGTCGAGCGGGTCGGCGGCAGCGCGCAGGCGGGCCCAACCGATCGCGGATGGCGGGTGGAGCTGACCGTGCCGGCATGACCGAGACCACGATCCGCGTGCTCATCGCAGACGATCAGAGGGTCGTTCGCGAGGGCCTGACGATGCTCGTCGGGCTCATCGAAGGTGTCGAGGTTGTTGGCGCGGCAGCCGACGGCAGCGAGGCGGTTGAGGGCGCGCAGCGCGAGCATCCTGACGTCGTGGTCATGGATCTGCGCATGCCCGGAATGGACGGCGCCGAAGCAACCCGCAGGATCCGCACCGTCCTTCCGGACACGCAGGTGCTCGTGCTGACCACCTACGCCGATGACAAGTCGCTCTTTCCCGCCCTACGGGCGGGGGCTCGCGGGTACCTGACCAAGGATGCCAGCGCCGAGGAGATCGAACTCGCGATCCGCGCCCTTGCTGGCGGGAGCACACATCTCCATCCGACCATCCAGCAACGGCTCATCGCGGCTGTCCTCGACCCACCATCGGTGGCGCGCCCCCGGGGCGACAAGTCCCGGGACGACCTGAGTACGCGGGAGGTCGAGGTGCTCAGGCTCATCGCTGCCGGCCTGTCTAACTCTGAGATTGCCACGGCGCTCTTCGTGAGCCAGGCCACGGTCAAAACGCACATCAACCACGTCCTGTCCAAGACGGGCGCACGCGACCGTGCCCAGGCCGTCCGCTATGCCTATGAGCACGGCCTGGCCTGACCGCTCATTTGTCGCACGTCCGCCAACCATGGGGCCGCGTGCCCAGCGGTGCGTGGTGGGCGCAATAGGGATCGAACCTATGACCTCTGCGATGTCAACGCAGCGCTCGTACCAACTGAGCTATGCGCCCGCACGCACCGCGGGGCGGGTGTCCCGGGGACGCGATGATACCAGCCGCGCTCTCAGACCCCCGCCCGCGCGCGTCTAGACACGCGCCTTTCTCGGGCCTCCGGCGCCCCTTTCAGCGACGCTCAGGTCATGGGCGGTCACCTCGACCTTGAGCACCCCCTCGCACTCGTGGCAGACGACGTGGAACGACTCCGGTTGCCCGATCGGCCGTGCCACCGCCTGGCGATGGCCGCAGCACTCACACGTGACGATGGCCCGCATGTCGTCTCCCGGCTGTCCCAATCAAATGCCCCACGGGGTGGGCCGGGAGCTTTGCATCGAGCCTGCTGGGCGAGCAGAAGATGATCGAACCGCGACGCCGTCGTTGCAGAGTTGCGACGAGGCTCAGCGCGGCGCAGCGATCACCACGTCGAGCACAGCCAGCCGTTTCCAGAAGGCGACCCTCACGACCACGGCGCCGGTCAGGATGATGACGCCAAGCCCGGCCACAACGCCGGCCACGCCGACGGCGTCCGCGATGATCCCGGCGACAAGCAGGGGGACGGCCACCGCCGCGTTGATGACCGCGAAGATGCCCCCGAAGATGCGCCCGCGCGTCTCCTCGTTGGTGTTCTCTTGCAGGACCGTGAACGCCGGGATCAGCAGGGCGCCGAGGGCACATCCGAAGACCCCGCTGAGGACCAGAACCACGGGCACGACCGCGCCGCCCGCGCCGAGGGTGCGGAGCAGCGGCGGCGACGCCCCGATGGCCGCCAGCGATGCCCCCCCGACGGCCAGCGCGGCCACCAGCGCCACCGCCTTGGAGAAGCGATTGGCGGCCTTCTGCGCCAGCAGTGACGCCATCGCCACCATGCCCAGCGTGGCCGGAATCAGCACGATGTAGGTGTCCTGGTCCGATCGATGCAGTTCGCGAACCATGAAGACGGGGCCGAGCGCGAACACCGTGAAGACCACGATGAGCGCGATCGCGAGCTGGTACAGGCCGATGCGGATGGCGGGGTTGTGCGCGATCAGGTTGATGCCCTCGCGCAGCTCGTGACGAAGGCTCGCCCCCTCGTCGGCGGCGCGGGCGGAGCGCAGCGGGGTGCCGATCCGCCAGATCGAGAGGGCGGCGAGCAGGAACAACCCTGTGGCGATGAAGAAGGGCGCCCGCTCCCCCACCAGGCGGATTGCGATCGTCGCCGCGGGCACGCCGAGGACAAGGGTGAGGATCACGGTTGTCATGAAGAGCGACGTCGCGCCCATGATCTGGTCGCGACGCACCAGGGAGGGGATGCTCGCCGCCTCGGCCGGCGCGAACAGCTGCCCGACCGAGCTGAAAAGGAACGTGATCACGATCAGCGGCCAGGCCTGGTTGCCCACGACGGGCAGCGCCTCGATGATCGGGATCAGCAGGATCAGGCCGCCGCGGATCGCGTTGGTGGCGATCATCAGCGTGCGTTTGTCGTGGCGATCGGCGTACACGCCCGCAGGCGCGCTCAGAAAGACCGATGGCAGCGTGTAGGCGATCATCAGCACCGACTGGATCGAGGCCTTGTGACTGATGTCGTAGACAACGATCAGGAGCGTGAACATGAGGAACTTGTCGGCGAGCTGACTGGCGCCCTGGGCCAGCCAGAGGAGGCGGAAGTCGGCGCGGGCGAGGACGGCCCGAAAACCCTGGCGGTCGTCGGTGCGCGGAGGGACTCCCGGCCGCGCCTCGTGCAGGCGGCGCGGCGACGCGGCCGGCGCGACCTCGTCGTCGGGCGGCAGAAGGGGGGTCGGTTCGTTCACGAGTGCGGCGCAAGGGTACGGGCGGCGACCGCGATCCTGTGCCACTCCTCGACGCTGAGGGTGCCCGGGCGTCGCCCGGGGTCGATCGCCGCCTCGGTCAGCCAGGCCATGCCGATGCGCTCGTCCCCGCCGGCGGCGTGGGTGATGCCGTGGCGCAGCGTCTTGCGGCGCATCTGGAACGCGAGGCGCGCCACGTCGAGCGCGGCCTGCCGTGCCGGCTGATCGAGAACCCGAGCGGGGTGAAGGCGGACCAAACTCGAATGCACCGCTGGGGCTGGGTCGAAGCTGGCCGGGGCAACGTCGCGGAGACGCTCCACAGCGGCCACGCTGCGCACCGCCACCGTGGCCAGGCTCCAGGCGCCGGGTGTGGCGGCGAGCCGGGCCGCCACCTCGCGCTGCACCAGGAACACGCCGCGCTGTGGTGGGAACTCCATCTCGAAGAGCCGGGTCAGCAGCGGCGTGGTGATGCTGTACGGGATGTTGCCGGCGGCCAGCCACCTCTCCCCCATCCCGAGCGCCGCTGGCTCAACGCGCAGGGCATCGCCCTCGACCACGGTGACATTGGCGCGATCGCCCTGGGTGGTCCGCGTCGCGGCCACGCAGAGTTCATCCACGTCCACCGCGACCACGCGGCGCGCCCGTTGAGACAGTTCGCCTGTCAGGGTGCCGATCCCGGGGCCGATCTCGAACACGTCGTCGTCAGGTCCCGGGTCGAGCGCGGCCACGATGTCGTCGAGGACGTCCCTGTCCACGAGGAAATTCTGGCCCATCCTCCTGCTGGCAACCAATCCCGCCCGTCTGGCCACCGCGTGCAGCGTTCGCGGGTCGCAGAGGTCGGGGCGCGCCTGCGACGGGTCGCTCACGGACCCGTTCCGGGAAGACCGAAGACGCGCTGCGCGGTTGCCGTGGACTGCTCGCGGACGGTGTCGGGGTCGACGCCGCGCAGAGCCGCCACCGCCGCCGCCGTGGCGGCGGCATAGCCGGGAAGGTTGGGACGGCCGCGGTGCGGCACCGGGGCGAGGAACGGCGAGTCGGTCTCGACCACGTAATCGCCGTCGCCGACGCTGCGCGCCGCCGCCTGCTGGGGCTCGCTGCGGGGGAAGGTGATGATCCCGGAGAAGGAGATGGCGTAGCCCGCCGCGACGCAGCGGCGTGCGAACGCCTCGTCGCCGCTGAAACAGTGCATGACCCCACCCACCTGACCGTGACTGCGCAGGACCTCGAGCACCTCCTCGTGGGCGTCGCGGTCGTGGACGGCCACCGGCTTGGCGTGCGCGGCGGCGAGGTCGAGCATGGCGTGCATGGCCCGCCGCTGCTCATCGAGGGGGGTGTCGTGGTAGCCGGGGCGGAAGAAGAGGTCGATGCCGATCTCGCCCACGGCGACGGCGCGCGGGTGGGCGAGCAGTTCGTCGAGAGCGTGGAGCTGGGCCGCGTCCGGGGCATGACGCTCGTGGGGATGCCAGCCGACCGTGAACCAGACGTTGTCGTGCGCCTCGGCCATGAGGCGGTTGAGGTCGGAGTCCTCGAGGTTCAGCCCGACACTGACGATCTGCTCCACGCCGGACTCGGCCGCGCTCTCCAGCGCCGCGTGGAGGAGGCCCCGTTCGTCGAGGAGGACGAGGTGGCAGTGGGTGTCGACGAGGGGGCGGCGCACCGCCGTCTCAGTCATGCGGCGCCGAGCACGGCCTCGCGGTCGAGCCGGGGAAAGAGGATGTCACCCACCGCGACGGGTGCGCCCTCGGCGAGCCGGGGCCAGGCGCGCAGGTCGTCCGTGAGATCACCGTCCAGGCTGATGCCGAGCTCGGCGGCAACGCGGGCGGTCGCCCGCGGTATCACGGGGTGGAGCAGCAGGGTGGAGACGCGGATCGCCTCGAGCAGTTCGGCGCACACGGTGGCCAGCCTGCCGTCACCCTCGCGGTGCAACGTCCACGGCGCGGTCTCCTCGATGTACTTGTTGGCCCGGCCCACCAGCTGGCGCGCCGCGGCCAGCCCCTCGCTGAACTCCAGCCGGTCCATGGCCGAGTCATAGACACCGACGACCCGCGCCGCGGTGCTGCGCAGCTCGTCGTCGATCGGCAGTCGTGGTCCCATCGCCGGGACCCGGCCCTCGAAATAGCGCTGCACCATCTTGGTGGTGCGCGACACCAGGTTGCCGTAATCGTTGGCAAGGTCGGCGTTGTAGCGGTCGACGAAATTGGAGACCGAGAAGTCGCCGTCGCGGTCGAAGGGGATCTCGCTGAGCAGCACCCAGCGCACCGCGTCGCTGCCGAACTGCTCGGCGAGCTGGATGGGCTCCACGAAGATCCCCCGGCTCTTGCTCATCTTCTCGCCCGCCAGCGTGATGAATCCATGGGCGTGGACGGCGCGGGGCAGGGGCAGGCCGGCGGCGATGAGGAGCGCCGGCCAGGTGACCGCGTGGAAGCGGGTGATGTCCTTGCCGATGACGTGCACGTCGGCGGGCCAGAAGCGCGAGAACTCCTCCCCGTCGGGATAGCCGACCCCGGTCAGGTACGCCGGGAGCGCGTCCAGCCACACCCAGATCACCTGTGACTCGTCGCCTGGCACGGGGATCCCCCATTGCGAGAATCCGCGCGAGATGCTGATGTCCGTGAGCCCGCCGCGGATCACGTTGAGCATCTCGTTGCGCCGCGCTGCGGGCACGAGGAAACCGGGCTCGCGCTCGTAGAGGTCGAGGAGCGGCTCGGCGAACGCGCTGAGGCGGAAGAACCAATTCTGCTCCTCAACCCACTCCACCGGGATGGCGTGGATGGGACAGAGCCCCGCGACGATCTCCTTGTCGGTGTAGAACTGCTCGCACGAGGGACAGAACCAGGCCCTGTACCAGTCCTTGTAGATGTTGCCGGACTCGGCGACGGCCCTCCACAGCGTCTCTGACGTGCGTCGGTTGGCCTCGCTGCTGGTGCGCACGAACGCCGTGGGCTCGACGTCGAATGCGTCCATCATCGAGGTGAAGGCCTTCACCTGGCGGGTGCAGAAGTCCGCGGGCGCCAGGCCCTCGGCCCGGGCGGCACGTTCCACCGACTGGCTGTGCTCATCGCTGCCGACGGTGAAGCGCACGTCGTCGCCGCGGAGGCGGCGGTGGCGGGCGAGGACGTCGCAGCCGATCTTCTCGTAGGCGTGGCCGAGGTGGGGATTGCCGTTGACGTAGTCGATCGCCGCTGTGACGTAGAAGTGCGCCGGTCGGGTCACGTCAGATGGCTCCGATGAGGACGGTGCACTCGCCCCGGGGCGGATGCGCGGCAAACGACTCCGCCAGCGTTGCCGCGGTGCCGGTGTGGAAGGTCTCGTGGACTTTAGTCAATTCCCTCGCAACCACCACGGGTCGCTCCCCGCAGCCGGGTGCGATGAGACCCAGGGTCCGGGCCAGGCGCAGCGGCGACTCGAAGAAGGCGACGGTGGCGTCGAGGACGAGCGCGGATTCCACGGTGCGGCGCAGCTTGCCCGGGCTGCGCGGCAGGAAGCCGAGGAAGCAGACCCGGTCGCCGCGCAGGCCGCTGCCGGCGAGCGCGGCCGTCAGGGCTGAGGGGCCCGGCACCGGCACCACCGTGACGCCCGCCTCGCGCGCCGCCCGGACCAGCATGCTACCCGGGTCGCTGACCACCGGGGTGCCGGCGTCGGTGCAGAGCGCCAGGGTCTGCCCGGCCAGCAGCCGCGCGACGAGCGCGGGCACGCGACCGGCCTCGTCGTGCGCCGGCAGGGAGAGCAGCTGGCGGGCCAGCCCGTGCGCGGTGAGCAGGTGGCGGGTGCGCCGCGTGTCCTCGGCCACGACGGCGTCGCACTCGCGCAGCACGCGCAGCGCCCGCAGCGTGATGTCCTCGAGGTTGCCGATCGGCGTGGCCACGACGTGGAGGATGCCCGCGCCTGCGGTGCTCAAGTACCCCAGTCCCGGGGATAACGGAACTCCCGATCGATGGTGCGCGCCGAGAGCTTGGCGATGATCGGCGGGCGCCGCTTGTACTGGCTTCCGCGCACCCGGCGGGCCACGTCGTCCACGAAGGCATCCTCGAAACCGAGGCTGCGAAGCTCGGCCTTGGTGCAGCGCTCGTCGACCATGTGGTAGAGCACCGAGTCGACGAGGGAGTACCCGAAGCCCAGCTCCTCCTCGTCGGACTGACCCTCCCAGAGGTCGGCGCTGGGGGCCTTGTCGATGACCGTTCGGGGCAGATCCATGCTGCGAGCCAGCGCGAAAACCTGGGTCTTGTAGAGGTCGCCGAGGGGGTTGAGCGCGCTGGCCATGTCGCCGAAGACCGTGCCGTAGCCGAGCAGAAGCTCCGTCTTGTTGCTGGTGCCGATCACCAGCGCACCGTGCGCCCACGACATGTCGTAGAGGATGGTCATGCGCTCGCGGGCCATCTTGTTGCCCCGCCTGCCCCGATCGGCGTCAGGGAAGCGCTCGAAGTAGGCATCGACCTGCGGGGAGATGTCGATGACAGCCGGCGTCATACCGAGGTGCTGGCAGACGAGCCGGGCGTCCGCCTCCGACGCGGACGATGACGTGCGGTACGGCATGAGGATGGGCAGCACGTTGTCGGGACCCAGCGCCATGCACGCGATGGCCGCGCTCAGGGCCGAGTCGACGCCCCCGGACAGGCCCACGACGACACGTTCGAAGCCGACCTTGCGCACCTCGTTGCGGACGAAGCCGACGAGGATGTCGCCGACGACGGCGCTGTCAATCGCGAGTGTTTCTGGCCTTGAGGCGGTCTGTCTCGGCGTCGTTGACGTCATGTCGTTCATCCCGAAGCAATGGGTTGGCGATGCGGGCGCGCCGCACGGCGCCACGGTCGATGCGGTGGAGAACCAGCTGCTCATGGTTGGCGGCGGGCTCGTCGAGGAGGCGGCCGTCCGGGGCCACCACGCGTGACCCACCCCAGAACCCGACCCCGTCCTCGAAGCCGACACGGTTGCAGTAGACGAGGTACGACGTGAAGAGCTGCGCGTAGGTCCGCGTCATGGCGTCGTAGCTGCGCGCGGTGCCCAGGGCGTGGCCGCTGACCACGCCGCGGCCCGGCGAGGACGACGGACAGAGGAACAGCTCGATGCCGTCACGGGCGAGGAGGGCAGCTGCGGTGGGGTGCCACATGTCCTCGCAGATGAGGATGCCCGCCTGCCACGGTCGTGAGGGTGCGGCGGCGTCCATGGGGGCCGCGAAAGCCCGGAATCGATCCCCCTGGGCCATGTACCTGGCCTCGTCGAAGAGTCCATAGGTGGGCAGGTAGACCTTGCGATGGACGTGGTGGATGCGCCCGCCCGCCATGTAGAGGGAGGCGTTGTAGAAGCGGGCGTCGTCGCTCTCGAGGACGCACCCGGCCACCACGTCCACCGTTGCCGAGGCCGCGGCCAGCCTCTGCAACTGATCACTCTGCTCGCGCAGGGCGACCTCGGGAACCAGGTCTTTGAGGAAGTAGCCGGTGAGCGACAGTTCCGGGAACACGACGAGGGCGGCGCCGCCCGTCGCGGCCTGGTCGATGAGCTCGAGGTGGCGGTCGAGGTTGGCGGCGACATCCCCGAGTCGCGGCGCCACCTGCGCGAGCGCCACGATGACGTCGGTGCGTTCCGGGTCCGTGCCGGTCGCCGCCCGCTGCGCATGAGGGCCGGAGGCCAGGGCCACATCAGCGGCGGGGCGTGCCTCGGTCAGGGTCATGCGGGTTCCTCGTCCATGTCGTGATCCTGCGCCGATTGTCGGCTGGAACGGCTCATCCGTGTCATCTCGGGCAGGCGGCGATCGAGGACGAACGCAGCCACCGCTTCCCCCACGTCAGCGACAGGCAGCGTCGCCACCGCCGCCGGGGGCAGCGCGGCGAGGAAACGGTCGCCGTAGTCGCGGGTGCGCAGGCGCTCGTCGCAGAGCACCACCGCGCCCCGGTCGGCACCATGGCGGATGAGGCGCCCGAAGCCCTGGCGGAGGCGGAGTACCGCCTGCGGGAGCACGTACTGGCCGAACGGGTCGGCGAGCGAAGCGGTGCGGGCGCGGACAAGGGGATCGGTGGGCACGGCGAACGGGAGCTTGGCGATGACCACACAGCGGAGCGCATCGCCGGGGACGTCGACGCCTTCCCAGAAACTGTTCGTGCCGAGGAGAACGGTGCGCTGGTTGGCGAGGAAGCTGGCGAGGATCTGGCGGCGGGTGCCGTCCAGGCCCTGGCCGAGCAGGGCGATGCCACTCGCCTCCAGACGGGCACCGAGCAGGCTGTGGACGCGGCGGAGCGGGGAGTAACCCGTGAACAGCGCCAGGGTGCTGCCGCCGAGGCGCTCGGCCGTGTCGCCGATCAACGCCGCCAGGGCGCGGTCGTACGCCGCGTCGTCGTAGGGCGGCACGTCAGAGGGCAGAATGCAGAGCGCCTGCTCGAAGAAGTCGTACGGAGAGCTGAGCAAAACCTCGTCGGCCCCGTCGAGGCCCAGGCGGCTGCGCATGAACCCGAAATCGCCGGCCACCGCCAGCGTCGCCGACGTGGCGATGACCGTGTCGGCGCGTGCGAAGACCGCGTCGCGGAGGCTGTCGGCGACGGCAACCGGCGCCTCGTGCAGCTCACCCTGCTCGGCGCGCAGACCCAGCCAGGCAACGTGATCCTCAGGAGGGCGGACCAGGACACGCTCCACCGCGCCGGCAAGTCCCTCGAGGGCGTCGGCCGCCAGCAGTCGCTCCTCGTCGGCGCGGTCGGGCTGCGGGAGGAGGTCGAGGCGAAGCGAGGTGGCATGGTCGGGCTCGCGAAGCCGGGCGGCGGCGCCGCGCCAGCGTTCGGTCGCGAGCTCGGCGGAACGGAGCAGGGTGGCGTGGCCGCGTCCCTCGATCACCTCGGCCGTCAGGGCCACCGTGGCGTTGCCGGAGTGGTCGGCACCGAGGATCTCGCCGATGCGCCCCTTGACGTCGCCGAACAGCCGCGCTGTCGCCTCTGCGGCAGCCGCGAGCGCAGCGCCGAGTTCGGCCTCGGCGGGGCCGAGCCGACGGAGGACGGTGAGCACATCGGCGGCGCGCAGGCTCACCCCGAACTGCTCGGTGGCCGCCGCCTCGAGGTGGTGTGCCTCGTCGACGACGACAGCATCGTGGTCGCCGAGGGCCTGGCCCCCGGCGGCCGCATCGGCGAGCAGGAGGGCGTGGTTGGTGATCACGATCGATGCCTTCTCGGCGGTTCGCCGGGCAGCCACCATGAAACAGCGGTTGTCCTGCCAGTTGGCACACGCCGCGCCGAGGCAGTCGCCGGCGTCCGATTCGACGAGGCGCCAGAAGGGTTCGTCCTGGTTGTTGAGGTGGAGCTCGGCGCGGTCGCCGGTTGCCGTCTCCGCGAGCCAGGCGAGCATTTTCAATGTGAAGCGGACCCTGTCGATGTCGCCCTCGTGAGGTTCGGAGTCGCCGGCTCGCAGGAACCGCTGCCAGCGTCGCAGGCTCAGCTGGTGGTTGCGACCCTTGAGCAGGGCGGCCGGGACGCGGGTGCCGAGGATCATCTCCACCATGGGCAGGTCGCGTTCGATGAGTTGTTCCTGGAGGGTGACGGTGCGCGTCGCCACCACCCCTCGCCGCCCGTCGCGACTGTGCATCGCCAGCGGAAGGAGGTAGGCCAGCGATTTCCCCACGCCGGTGCCGGCCTCCACCATGAGGCGGCGGCGCCGCACCAGCGCCTGGGCCACGGCGCGAGACATCTGCACCTGGGCGTCGCGAAGTTCGTAGCCCCCGTCCGCGGCGGCCAGGGGGCCGTCGGGGCCGAGCAGGGCGGCGGTCGCGGCCACGAGGTCGGCGGGCGCCGGGCCCGTGGGCGGAGGCGCCTGCGACGGTGCGGAACGGGCCCCGGCCCACGCGTGGCGCTCCTCATCGCCGCCGCCGCGCACCACGGTGGAGAAGAACCGCGCCAGCTCGGTGGTGCCGCGCGCCGCCACGCGGCGCATCTCCGTGAGGACCGTGGCCGGCAGTCTCTCGGCCACCGCACGCAGGTGGGCAAAGAGCAGGTGCGTTGCCGACGCGTCGCTGAGCGCCCGGTGCGGTCTGAGGTGCTCGATGCCGAGGGCTGTGCTGAGCAACGGCAGGCTGTGCGACTCGGCGGTCGGGAGGAGGATGCGCGCGAATTCCAGGGTGTCGAGCACAGCGCGGCGGCCGAATGCCTCGGGGGCGAGGCCGGCACAGAAGGTGACGTCGAATCCAGCTCCGTGAGCGATCAGTGTGGCGCCGTCGCAGAAGTCCGCCAGCTGGGCGACGCCCTCGACCGGGGCCGGAGCGCCGGCGACATCGGCCTCGCCGAGCCCGCAGAGGCGTTGCACGGCGAGGGGGATGGGGACGCCGGGATCGACGACGATCTCCAACTCGCCGATGCGGCGCATCTCGGCGTCGAAGCGCACCGCGCCGATCTCGAGGACGCGGTCCGCCTTCGGGGAAAGGCCTGTGGTCTCGAGGTCGAAGGCGACGAAGTCGGCTGGTGCGCACACCGCCCGATTGTAGGAACCAGCCCCCCTCGATCAGACAGGTCGCGGCGGCGGCCAATTCGTCGCCCTCAGTTTCAGGAGCCGTTGTGTGGCGCGGCCTCTGCCCGATACGCCGGCGGGAGCATGTCGGAGACGGCAGTCATGATTGCGCCGGCCACCGCGCGGTTGTCGCGGTGCGCCCCCTCGCCGCCCGGGGGCAGCTCGACCGCAGTGCCGTAGCGGAGGTGCACCTCGCCGCGATGAATTCGCACGGTTCCCCGAGGCAGGACCTTCTCAGTGCCCCAGACGGCGACTGGGATGACCGGGACCTGGGCGTGGCGTGCCAGGAAACCGACACCCACCTGCGGCTCGCGCAGCCTGCCGTCCGACGACCGCGAGCCCTCTGGGTAGACGACCACGACGTGGCCGGAGTGGAGCAGGCCGAGAGCGTGCCGGAGTGCCGCCCGGTCGGCACTGCCGCGCACCACCGGGAATGCCTGGAAGCCGCGCAACAGCCAGCGCCAGCGAGCGCTGTCGAAGGTCTCGCTCTTGGCCATGTAGTGGACGTCGAGGCGCGGGATCATGGACCCGGTGAGTGGCGGGTCGATGGCGCCGACGTGGTTGCCGACGAGGAGCGCACCACCCTCCCGGGGAACGTTGTGCAGCCCCTCGACGTGGACCCGGCCGCCGAGAATGGTTGCGACCAGGACGCGCATGATGCCGCGCAGGAACCAGTACATCAGCGTGGTCGTGCGGGGCGCAGCCCGGCGCTGCCACAGATGTCGAGCGCGTGGCCAACCATGGTCTCGACGTCCATGCGGTCGGTGTCGATGCGGTGCGCATCTGGGGCGGGTCGCAGGGGAGATTCCGTCCGGTCAGTGTCAGCCCGGTCGCGGTCGCCGACCTCGGCGCGCAACAGCTCGTCATCGCCCGCGCGTCCCGACGCGAGCAGCTGCGCCAGCCGGCGCCGTTCACGCACCGCGACCGGGGCCTCCAGGTAGAACTTGACTGCCGCGGCCGGGAAAACGACCGTACCGCAGTCCCTGCCCACGGCCACGGCGCCGGCGACCGCCAGCGCGCGTTGCGGGGCCAGCACGGCGGCGCGCACCGCCGCGCTCCCGGAGATCGCTGCCAGCAGCCGCGCGTTGCGTGGATCGCGGAGCGCCGGCCCGGCGGGCTCGCCGTCGACCTTGACGGTCGCATCGTCGGCCGCCGCGTCCGTGCCGATCTCGATCAGGGTCGCGCGCGCCAGGGCGGCCAGGGCGGCTCCGTCCCGGCCATCGAGCCCGGCGCGCAGGGCGGCCACCATCATGCCGCGGTAGAAGAGCCCGGTGTCGATCAGCGGAAGACGCAGCGCCAGGGCCAGGGCGCGACCCAGCGTCGTCTTGCCGCTGCCGGCCGGTCCGTCGACGGTGACGACGCGGGGGATGTCGGGCACGTCAGCCCGCCGGCGGGCGAACGGCGTCGTTGAGCAGGTCGACCTCGGGCTGGTCAAGGTTGCGGCTCGCGCCCTCGGCGAGGTCGCCGAGCAGGATCGGGCCCACCGCGGTGCGGCAGAGGTCGACCACCCCGCTGTCGACGGCGGCAAGGAGTCGCCGCACCACCCGCTTGCGTCCCTCGCCCATGACCACGTCGATCTCCTTGGCGCCGGCGCGATGCACAGCGAGTGCCTGGGCGGGGCCGTCGTCGAGCATCACCCCGCCGAGCAGCTCACCGATCTGCCCGTCGGACAGCGGCGAGGTCGGGACGACGCGGTAGGTCTTGTGCACGCCGTGGCGCGGATGGGCGACGCGATGGGCAAGCTCGCCGTCGGTGGTGAGCAGCAGCAGACCCCGGCTGTCGGCGTCGAGGCGCCCGATCGGGGCGAGGCCGGGGACGTGCGGCACGAGGTCACGCACGGTACGGCGGCCGTGGGGGTCGTGCATGGTGGTGACGACCCCCGCCGGCTTGTTGAGCGCAAGAGTCACGGCGGCGGGCAGCTCGGCTGTGACCCGCGCACCGTCCACCTCGACGATGTCTGTGTTGCTGTCAACCTTGGCTCCAACGTGGGCGACACCGCCGTTGACGCGGACGCGTCCCGCCGCGATGAGGTTGTCGGCGCTGCGGCGTGAGGCCACGCCACGGCGGGCCAGGAAGCGGTTGAGCCTCTCCTCCGCGCCCGCGGCGAGGCTCACGACCCCTGCCCGTCGCCGTCGCCGGCACCCGTGACCGCGCCGAGGGCGTCGATGGCGTGTTCCTCGCCGAGGGCGGGCAGGTCGTCGATGCGCTCCAGGCCGACGATCTGCAGGAAGCGCAGCGTGGTGCCGAAGAGGCGGGGACGGCCCGGCGTGTCCTGGCGGTCGATCTCGGCGATGAGCCCGCGGCGCTCGAGGCTGTCGAGCACCGCCTCACAGTTGACCCCGCGGATCGACTCCACGCCGGCGCGGGTCAGCGGCTGGCGGTAGGCGATGATCGCCAGCGTTTCCAGCGCCGGGCGGCTCAACCGGGTGGGCCGCTCCGGTTGCAGGGCGCGCTGCACCGCCCAGGCTGTCTCGGGGCGTGTCACCAGCTGCAGCTCGGAACCGTGCCGCTGGAGCATCAGGCCCCGCCCGCGCAGTTGGCTGGCCAGCGCCTCGGCGGCCGCGGCCACCGCCGCCGACGTACGTCCCATGATGCTCCCCACCTCGGCGAGCGTGACCGGCCGGTTCAGGGAAAAGCACACCGCCTCGAGCGCTGTGGCGAGGTCCTCGGGCTCCGCCTCCGCCACGCCCTCGGGGACGACGGCGCGGCCGAACACGTCCATGGCCAGCTCGACCGTCTCGTCGTCCTCAGGCCGGCCCGGCTCCGCCACCTCATCCACTGGCGCGGACCGTGATGGCCCCGAAGGGCTCGCCCTGGTCGACGATCGCCTCGCCGAGGCGGAGCAGCTCGAGGAGGGCGAGGAAACACGCCACCGCCTCGAGCCGGGTGGTCACTGTGGTGAAAAGGTCCTCGAAGGCGAGCCGGCCGCCGCGAAGGCGCTCGCGCAGCTGGCTCATCTTCTCCTCGACGGAGAAGGTGGCGGCGGCACGCAGGGGCTCCTCGTCGCTCAGCCTGGCAAGGACGTCACGGAAAGCGGCGGCAAGCCGTTCGGGCGCGATGCGCAGTCGCTCAACCGGGATGACGTCGGGCGAGACCAGGCCGAGGAAGCTGCGCGCCCCCTCCTCTGACGCCTCGGCCAGGAGGGCTTCGGCGGCAGCCTTGAAGAGCCGGTACTCGTTGAGGCGGCGGCCGGGGTCGTCGATGTCGCCGGCGTCGTCGCCCGCCTCGGCGGAAACGGTGTCCAAGGGGTTGAGGCGGGCGGCCTTGAGGGCCACGAGCCGCGCCGCCAGGGAGAGGAAGTCGGCCATCTCCCTGAGGTCGGCCTGCTCACCGGCGGCGTCCGTGCGCGCCCTGTAGGCGCCGGTGATCTCCGCCAGCGCGATCGCGTCGACGTCCACCTCGCCGCGCTGCACACGCACGACCAACTGCTCGAGGCTTCCACGGAAGCCCGGGACGTCGACCGCGAAGCGCACGGCGACGTCGTCCAACCCGTCCGTGGGTGGCGGGGCGGGCCCGAGCAGAAGTTCCTCGGTCACCTCGGCGCCATCGTGCGGATTGCCGGCCGCGCCACCCATCAGCGGCCTGCCGCTCGAGGGCTTCGTGCGCGCCCCGGCGCGCGCGGCGCGGACGTCTTCACCGCCTCCCCGCGCAACTCGACGGCGCGCGCGACCGCGGCTTCGGTGACCCGTCCCGACATGAGCCGGGCGATTTCCTCGAGGCGCCTCTCGCCGTGGGTAGGCTCGATGCGGGCGACGCTCCCGGCCGGGGTGTCGTGCTTGCGGACGACGAGATGACCGGCGGCGCGCGAGGCGATCTCGGCGCGGTGCGTGACGGCAACCACCTGGCGGAGACGACCGGTGGCGGCGAGAAGATCCCCGACCCGCGCCGCGGTCTCACCACCGATGCCGCTGTCCACCTCGTCGAGCACCAGCAACGGCGAGCCGGTCTCGGTCACGCAGGCGGACAACGCCAGCACCAGTCGCGACAGCTCGCCCCCGGACGGCCCCTCATCGAGCGGCGCCGGGGAGGTCCCGCGGTTGGTGGCGAGGCGGAACTGCACGTCATCGATCCCGGCCGGCCCACAGTGGACCAGGGCGCCACCGGCGTCCACACCGGTGGGATCGGCACGCCGCTCGATTGCGACCCGGAAGCGCGCATGGGGCAGCTCGAGCAGGTGCAGCGCCTGTCCCACCTCACCCTCGAGCCGGCGTGCTGCCGCGCGGCGACGCTCAGAGAGATGCACAGCCAGTTCCCCGGCTCGGTGCCGCGCGACCTCCATCGCCGCCTCCGCGGCAGCCAGGCGAGCGCCCCCATCGTGCCCGCCGGCGAGCAGGTCAGATGCCGCCTGCAGGGCCTCAAGCGCCTGCTCGATCGACCCGTGGCGGCGCCGCACCCTGGCGAGAACGTCGAGGCGCTCCTCGACCTCGCCGAGGCGGCCCTCGTCGAGGTCGACAGAGTCGGCGTGGGCGCGCGCCGACGCTCCCAGCTCGCGGAGGCGGTCGAGCAGCTCCGCCGCCTCCGCGGCGATGGCGTCGAGCCCCGAGTCGACGCCGGCAAGCGGCATGGCGGTCTCGAGGGCTGCGGCGAGGAGGTCGGCGGCCGCCGGCGTCTCGTCGTCACCGGCGGCCGCGCGGCGCAGCGCGGTCGCAGCGGACATCAGCGCGGCCGCGTTCCTGAGACGGAGCCGCTCCACCGCGAGCTGGTCGTCCTCACCGGCGGCGAGGTTGAGGACGCCCAGGTCGGAGCTCAGCTGCCGTGCCGCCTCCACCTCCGACGCACCCGCCGCCTGGCGCCGGCGCGCCTCGTCGAGAGCCATCTGGGCGGCCCGCCAGCCGGCGACCGCCTGGCGCACCTCGTCACGGAGGACCGCCGCGGCCGCGGCCACATCGAGGAGGTCGCGCTGCCGGCCTCGCTGGAGCAGCCGCTGGCTGGCGCCCTGGAGGGTGACCTCGGCGAGGCCCTCCCCCACCTCGCGGAGCACAGCCTGCGACACCAGGGCACCGTTCACCCGGCACGAGCCCCGGCCGGCGCGGCTGATCTCGCGCGACAGGGTGACCAGCTCGTCGGCGGGGACACCGAGGGCTGTGAGACGGAGGCGCAGGGCAGCCGGGAGCTCGTCGAAGACGGCGCTCACCCGGGCGACGTCGGCGCCGGCGCGGACCGGGTCACCGTCGACGCGCCCTCCGAGCGCCAGGCGAAGCGCGGTGATGCACACCGACTTTCCCGCCCCGGTCTCGCCGGTCAGGGCCGTGAAGCCGCCGTCGAAGGGCACGAGGACCTCATCGAAGACGGCGAGGTCGCGGATGCGGACCTCGACCAGGCTCAACGCCGGCCCTCGGTCACGGCGGGCCGGCGCCGATGTCGTCTGGCCGCACGACGTCTGGTCGCTCGAGCCCCTTGAGCGGCAGCCCGAAGCGCACCTTCTCGCGGAGGCGGCGGAGGAAGGAGGGCGAGTCGTCAAAGCGCACAAAGGCCAGCTCCGGCCCCGGCCGGATGAACATCTCCGCCCCGTCGCGCAGACGGATCTCGGCGATGCCGTCGGCCGCCACGTTGACCCTGCCGCGCTCCACGGTGATGCGCAGGGTGACCATTTCGGGCAGCACGATGGCCCGCGAGATGACCGCGTGCGGGGCGAGTGGGACGACCACGATGGCCCGCACGCGCGGGTCGATGGGCGGGCCGCCGGCGCTGAGCGCGTACGCCGTGGAGCCGGTTGCGGTGGCAATCACCATGCCGTCGGCATCGAAGTCACCGAGGAGCTCGCCGTCCTGCTCGACACGGATCCTGGCGACCGCGACGCCGTTCGATTTCACGGCCACCTCGTTGAGGGCAAGCGCCTGCCAGGCCGGCTTGTCGCCGTCAGTGGGAACGTTCGCCTCCAGCATGGAGCGGCGCTGGGTGTGGCAGCGGCCGGCGGCGAAGGCCTCGAGCGCCGCGGGCAGGTCGGCCACCTCGACATCGGTGAGGAACCCGAGCCGGCCGCGGTTGACGCCCATCACCGGGATGCCGCGGGGCGCGGCAAGCCGGGCCCCGTACAGAAAGGTCCCGTCGCCGCCGATGGTGACCAGCAGGTCGGTGGTCGCGGCGTGCTCGGCGAGAAGCGCCTCGGGCTCGCGGACCTCGATCCAGACATCGAAACCCAACTCCCGGGCGCGGGTCGCGCCCGCCGCCGCCGAACGCTGCTCCCCGGGGTGAAGAAGGAAGCCGATCTCCCGCTTCACGCTGCGCCCCCCGGACGTGCGACGTGCACCAGCCACTCCTGGTTGCCCTTGGCGCCGCGCACCTCGGCGGGGAACGGGCTCCGTACCTCGGCGCCGAGGGTTGCGCCCACCCAGGTCGTGAAGGCCAGGAGCGCCGCGGTGGTCACATCGGGATCACGCACCACACCGCCCCTGGCCACTGCCTCGCGGGCCACCTCGAACTGGGGCTTGAACAGCGCCACGACCTCCGCGTTCGGTGCCAGGGTCGCGATGTTGGGCAGCACCGCGCGCAGCGAGATGAACGAGAGATCGAGCGTGACCAGCGACGGCGCTGGGCCGTCAAGGGCTGCCAGCGTGCGGACGTTGGTCCGATCCATGACCCGGACGCGTGGGTCCGCAGCCAGCCGGGAATGAAGTTGGCCGCGGCCGACGTCGACGGCGTAGACCATCCGTGCGCCCCTGTGGAGAAGGACGTCGGTGAACCCGCCGGTGCTGGCACCGGCGTCGAGGCAGATACGGCCGGCGCAGTCGACCCCGAAGTGGTCGAGGGCGGCGTCCAGCTTGAGGCCTCCCCTCCCCGCCCAGGGATGGTCTCGGCCGGTGAGCCGCACCACAGCGCCCGGGGTCACGGCGAGCGCCGCGCTGGCCGCGCGAATCCCCTCGACCTCGACCAGGCCGGCTGCGACGAGCGCCTGGGCACGGCGCCTGGTGTCGGCAAGGCCGCGATCGACGAGCAGGTCGTCGAGGCGGGAGTTCGACAGCGTGGCCACTGCGGTCATCCTACACAGATCAGCGTATGTGCGTTCAAAAAGGGATGTCGTCGGGGTCGATGGCCACGCCACGGGGCGCCGCTGCCGGGATGGGGGCGCCGAAGAGCCGCTGCTCGGCGCTCCTTGCCTGCGCCGGCGGTGCGGCCGGGGCCTCGTTCCGATCGGTGGGAGGCCGGAAGGGTCGCTCCACCTCCCCGGCAGCACCGACCACGAGCTGGGTGATCTTCTGCTCGGTTCGGTCCAGCAGCTGAGCGCAGTGCCGGGTGAGAGCGGCACCGCGCTCGTAGGCGCTGATCGCCGCCTCGAGTTCGACGTCGCCGCGCTCGAGGCCGGCGATGATCCCGTCGAGCTCGGCGAGGGCCGCCTCGTAGCTCATGGAGGTGATGTCGTCAGCCATGGTCGTCCCCGCTGGTGGCGCGCTGTCCCGGCAGGTCATCGTACATTCGTTCGTCACCCGGCGCGACCTTCACCCCGTCGGGAAGCACACGGCTGACCAGGCTGCCGCGCGCCAGACGGGTGCGCAGCACCGCCCCCGCAGCCACATCCGTCGCGTCGCTGACCAGGCGGCCGGTGGCCGCATCGACGGTGATCGAGTAGCCGCGATCGATGACACGCAGCGGAGAGAGGGCGTCGAGGCGGCCACGCACGCCGTCGAGATGCCGGCCGCGCGCGGTCATCAACGCGTTGACGCCGGCGCTCAGCCGTGCGGCGCGCCCGCCAAGCCGCTCACGATGGATGGGCAGGGCCCGCAACGGCGAGTGCACGGCGAGCGCCCCGCGGGCTCGCTCGAGGTCACGCTGCCTCCTGGTGACCCCACCGAGGAGAGCCCCGCGGAGGCGTGCCTCCCGGGCGAGCATGTCCTGGCGCATCCGCGCCACGCGCACCCCCGGGGAGAGTTGGTCCAGGCGCTCGGATCGGCGCCGCCCCTGCTCGCGCTTGCGGGTCAGCTCGCCACCAAGGGCGGCCCTGAGACGGCGCCCATGGGCGCCGAGGGCCGTCGCCAACTGCTCACAGTCGGGCACGACGGTCTCCGCCGCCGCCGACGGGGTGGCGGCCCTGTGATCCGCGGCGAGGTCGGCGATGGTGGTGTCGGTCTCGTGGCCGACGCCGGTGACCACAGGCACCGGACACGCTCGGATGGCCCGCGCCACCGCCTCGTGGTTGAACGCCATCAGGTCCTCGAGGGAGCCTCCGCCGCGGACCAGGAGCACGACCTCGACGCCGCGCGCCCGCCCGGCGCGCTGCAGGGCGGCCACGATGGTCTCGGCGGCGCCGTCACCCTGCACGGTGGCCGACGAGAACACGAGGTCGACACAGGAGGCGCGACGTCCCATGACCGTGACGACGTCGTGCAGGGCGGCTCCGCTGCGCGACGTCACCACCGCGACGCGCCTCGGGAGCAGGGGCAGCCGCCGCTTGAGACGGGCGTCGAAGAGGCCCTCCGATGACAGGACGCGCTTGCGCTGCTCGACGGCCAGGGCCAGTGCCCCGACGCCGCTGGGTTCGAGGCGGTCGGCCACCAGCTGGTAGCGCCCCTGCTGGGAGTACACGCTGACCTGTCCGTGGGCGACCACCGTCATGCCGTTCTCGGGCGCGAAGGGTATGCGCAGGGCGTTGCTGCGGAAGCACACGCAGGTGAGCGCCGAGGAGCGGTCCTTGAGGGTGAAATAGACGTGCCCCGACGCGGGTCGGGTGAGGTTGCTGATCTCGCCCTCGACGAGGACGTCCTCAAGCTGTGGTTGCGCCGCCAGGGCGTTGCCGACCAGCGTCGTGAGCTCGGTGACGGTGTACGGGCCGGTGGCGCTCACACGCGCTCCCTGGCGATCTGTCCGAGGACGCCGTTGACGTACTGCACAGCGTCGTCGCCCGCGTAGGCGCGGGCCAGCTCCAGGGATTCGTCGACGATGACGGCGACCGGGGTGCCGTCGCTCTCCAGCAGCTCGCAGGTGCCGAGGCGCAGCACGGCCCGCTCCACCTTGCCGACATCGGAGAGCGACCAGCGGCTGGCGGCGCTCACGGACGCGTCGATGCGCTCGCGGTTGACCAGGCAGCCGAGCACGAGGCGCTCGGCGAAGGCACGCACGTCGGGCGTGGCGCCAACCTCCTCCGCCTGGTACGCGAGCGCCGTCTCCGCGTCCTTGTCGGTGCCCTCGAGCTCGAACAGCACCCGCAGCGCCAGCTCGCGGCCGCGTCGTCGTCGCCCACCCCCCGCGGGCGTGGTCACGTGAAGACGACCTCGCTGACGAAGACGTTGACCGCTTCGAGGGGGAGCCCGAGCATGCGCCGGATGGCGTCGCCGACGGCGCGCTGCACGTGCGCGCCCACCGCGGCGACATTGGCCCCCGCCGTAATTACGATCCAGAGGTCGATGCGCAGGCCGTCGTCGCGCAACTCGACGCGGGCGCCGCGGTGAGCGACCCGGCGGCGCAGGATGCGCTCGATGGACTGGCCACCGGGCCGGTACATGGCGTGCACGCCGTCGACCTGGAGCGCGGTGAGCGCAGCGATCCACGCCACCACGTCGTTGGCGACCCGGGTCACCCCCAGTGTGCCGCGATCGTCGCCATCGAGCTGCACAGCAGGCGTCGCCTCGACCATCACACCCGCTCCACGTATTTGCCGGTTCGGGTGTCGACCCGGATGGTGTCTCTCTCGTTGACGAAGAGCGGCACGTCGACCACCAGCCCGGTCTCAGTCGTGGCCGGCTTGAACGCGGCATTGGCCGTGTCGCCTTTGAAGCCGGGGTCGGTCTGGGTCACGGCCAGCTCGACGGAGGTGGGCAGGTCGATGCCGAGCACCTTGCCGTCGTAGGTGAGCAGGAAGAGGTTGTCGTTCTCCTTGAGGTACTGGCGGGCCTCGCCGAGCTGGTTGGGCGTCAGCGGGAACTGGTCGAACGTGGTCGTGTCCATGACCACGTAATCGTCGCCGTCCTGGTAGAGGAACTGCGCCTCACTGCGCTCGATGCGCGCTCGGCCGAACTTCTCCTCGGGGCGGAACGTCTCCTCGGTGACCGCCCCCGTCTGGAGGTTCTTGAACTTGGCACGGACGATTGCCGTCCCCCGCCCCTGCTTGTTGTGGGCGAATTCCAGCACCTGGAGCAGCTCACCCTGCCGCTCCACTGTGTTGCCCGGTCGCAGCTCGCCTGCGTTGATCATGGCGACGCCTCCGTCGTTGACGCCCCCGCCAGCCGGGCGGCGGTCTGCAGGGCCATCACGTAGCCGTCGGCGCCGGCGCCGCTGATGACCGCTGTGGCCGCCTCCGCCACGTGTGAGACACGACGGTACTCCTCGCGGCCGAGGATGTTGCTGATGTGGATCTCAACCACGGGCCCCGGGAAGCCGCGCAGCGCGTCGGCCAGCACGATGCTTGTGTGAGCGAGGCCGCCGGGGTTGATGACGATGGCGTCGGCGCGCCCGCTCTCCTCTTCGATGAGGTCGATCAGCGCACCCTCGTGATTGCTCTGTTCCCAGCGCAGGTCGACCTCGAGCGCTTCGGCCTCGCGGCGGAGGCGATCGTGGATCTCGGCGAGGGTGATCGTTCCGTATACCTCGGGCTGGCGGCGCCCGATGGTGCCGAGGTTGGGTCCGTTGAGCACGAGAATCCTCATGCCACGCCGGCCCGGGTGAGGGCGCGGATGACGGCGGTCGGCTCGACGACGATACCCATGACGGGTTCACCGCGGCGGCGCAAGAGCACCCAGCGGGCCACGCCGCCGCGAGCCTTCTTGTCGAGGCCGAGGTGCCCGGCGATCTCGTCGGGCGCGAGGCGGGGACGCTCAGTCAGCCCGCAGGCGTCGAGCAGTTCGTCCTGGTGGGCGATGTCGGCGGTCGGGCAGCCGGACTCGACGATGCTCAGCGCTCCCGCAACGCGCATGCCGAAGGCCACCGCCTCGCCGTGGTCGAGGCCGGCCCCGAGACCCGTCAGTGCTTCCACCGCATGACCCACCGTGTGCCCGTAGTTGAGGATGGCGCGCCGCCCGGACTCGCGCTCGTCGCCGGCAACCACGCCGGCCTTGAGCTCGCAGCATCCGCGCACCAACTCGACGAGCGCATCCGGGTCGCGCTCGAGGCCGGCGTGAAGGCGCCGCTCAACCAGCTCGGTCAGGTCGCCGCCGCCGACCATAGACGATTTCACAATTTCGGCGAAGGCGGACCGGAAGCTGCGCTGGCTCACCGTTTCGAGCACGGTCGGGTCGCAGAGAACCGCACACGGCTGCCAGAACACGCCGGCGAGGTTCTTGCCGCGGCGCAGGTTGACGCCCGTCTTGCCGCCGACCGCGCTGTCGACCATGGCGAGGAGCGTGGTGGGCACCACCACCCACGCGATGCCGCGCAGGTATGTCGCCGCGACGAGCCCGGCGAGGTCGCCGACGGTGCCGCCGCCGACGGCGACGATGCAATCGTCGCGCTCCAGGCCGGCATCGCTGCAGCGCTCAAGCAGCGCCCCGGCCACGCTCCAACGCTTGGCGTCCTCCCCTCCCGGGATGGCCATCACCGTCACCGTCACGTCGGCGAGGCGGAGACGCGACGCCAGGTGCTCGGCCACCGCCGACACGGCCTCGTCGGCGATGACCGCGACCCGCCGCGCCGTCGGGGGGACCTGCTCGGCCACGAGATCGAGTGCCCCGGCGCCCACCCGGACCAGGTAGGGGTGAGCCGTGGCCACACGGACCGAGCCGGACAGGGCTGCAGCCACCCGGTCGGCCACCTCCTCGGGAGTGCGTCCGTCAGTGCGGATGTGAACGTGCGCGTGCGAGTGGGCCGCGCTGCGCACGGCGCGAAGATGGCGCAGCGACTCGTGCGGCGACCCCGCCAGCAGCGATCCCGCCCAGGACGAGACCCTGTCCGACCGGGCCATGACCCGCATCCTGACCGGCCTGCTCCCGTCCGCGTGACTCCGCTGCCCAGGACACCCCTGGGGTGTCCTGGGCAGCCGCCGGGCAGGCGTTGCATACAGTGGCAGGACATCTCCCGCTCGCGATCGAAGGGACGTGCGCCCGTGGGTCAAACGGCCACCGGACGGGCCGGCTCCAGCCGCCTGACCGCGACCGAGCATCGTCTGGACAACGGTCTGCGCCTCGTGCTGTCCGAGGACCACCTCACGCCGGT
>Ga0208848_1000028_pt1 | contig 25940 bp, 29 predicted proteins | sample NGESurshal072012_2_FD_184455 | JGI IMG/M metagenome (GOLD analysis project Ga0208848, IMG submission 184455) | Arctic peat soil microbial communities from Barrow, Alaska - NGEE Surface sample 210-1 shallow-072012 (SPAdes) | ecosystem: Environmental > Terrestrial > Soil > Wetlands > Peat ... | reverse complement strand
GGCCCACCCGGTGACGATGGCGGCGGCTGCAACATTCCAGGTGGCGAAGTCGCGTCTCACGCCCCTGATCGCCGCAGGAAGATCGAAGAGGTCCCTGGCCTTATGCGAGTGCGCGAATTCAGCCGTTGCGTGAGGCATGTGAATCAGCAGCAGAAATCCCCAGGGCAACGCGAGGCTGAACGCGGCCCCGACGTGGGCGTAGAAGTGCGAAAGCGGCACGTCGGCCAGGTGCCACAGATGTGCGTCGAAGAGCAGCCCCGCAAACGGGTTGAGCAACAGCAAGAACGGCGCGGTCAACACCACCAGGGCCGTCGACGTCCAGAAGCCGTCGGACACGAGCCCGCTCGAGACGGCCCATTTTGGAGGCCCTGGCGCGTCATCGATCTCCGCCGCGCGGGTGGCCGCGATCGCGTAGCCGAGGAGCGGGATGAAAGCGATCGCTACCAGAAGCACGGTCAAGAGGCCGGGCAACCACCTCGATTTCCAGTCCCCCCGAAAGGGCCAGGAGAAGGATTCGGCGACCACCCTGAAGCGCGGCCTGGCCATGGCCGCAACCTTAAGGTGCTAGACCGCTGCGCCCACCTTCGATCGGATGAAGGAATCGATGCGCTCGGCCACCTTCTCCCAGCCCGGCTCGAGCATGAGGTCGTGCGCGCCCGGGAAGGTGGCGAGCTGCGCGCCGTAGGTCTTCGCCGTCGTGGCGACCTCGGCCGGACTGATCGTCGAGTCTGCGTCGGCACCGATCACGAGCAGGGGCGTACGCCGCACGCCTTCGATATCCGGGCGCTCAAAGAACAGCAGGTCGAGATAGGCGAGGTACGCATCGTCGGTCATCTTCGATTGGTACCTGGCGACCTCGTCGCCGCTGAGCTCGCTGCCGAAGAACATCTCGCGCGCTCGCTCCGGGGTCTTGACGAGCCCGTACAGGCTCCACGTGAGATTGGCGGCCAGGAGGCGCAGAGGGTGGCGCGCCCCAGTTCGCAGCGTCGCTCCAAGGATCCCGGAGGGGGGGATGGAGGCGATCAGAACGCCGGCGGGAGCCTGGTGGGTACCGAGGTACTTCTGGGTGACGAAGCCACCCATCGAGTGACCGACCACCACGGGTGGCGACGACATCTTCGCCGCAGCATTGGCGACGTCCTCGACGTACTCCTTGATCCGGGTCGTGCGCAGCCCCGGAGCGTGGCGTTGATTGTGCCGTCGGAGAGTGATCGCTTGGGCTTCATATCCGCGCTCGCGGAACCAGGGCACGAAGTGTTCTTCCCAGCACCACGCCCCGTGCCAAAGGCCGTGCACAAACAAAACGGGTCCGCGCGAGCTCACGGCGAAGCCTCCGAGTTCGTGTGAATTTTCGTGGGATTGAAAACGGATGTCATTCCGAACCGGACTATAGGCCGAGAGCGGCTAGAGGAGCGACTCGATGGCTTCGACGAGCTTCGGGTCCTCTGGGACGACCTTCGACCGGAAGCGCCGAGCGACGCGACCGTCGCGCCCGACCAGAAACTTCTCGAAGTTCCATTTCACGTTGCCGGCCTTCCCCGAGTCATCCGGAGCCTCGCTGAGGATTCCATAGAGCGGGTGCTGCTGGCTGCCCTTGACGTCGAGCTTGGCAAACAGAGGGAACGTGACGCCGTAGTTCACGCTGCAGAACTCCTGGATCTTCTCCGCCGTGCCAGGCTCCTGGTTGAAAAACTGATTGCATGGAAAGCCGAGCACGATGAAGCCGCGTTCCGAGTACCGCTCGTTCAGCGCCTGGAGACCCGCGTATTGCGGAGTGAACCCGCAGCGGGATGCGACATTGACTGCAAGCACGACCTTGCCCGCGTATTCGGACAGCTGGGCTGGTTTGCCGTCGAGTTGCGGCAGCTCGATCTCGTGGATCGATCGCGCTTGAGACTGAACCACATCCAACAGAAGCCGACCAGCGCGGACGCTATTCCCTGATTGGTACGCCTAGGCCTTTTTGAGCTGGACCTCGAATCCGTCGTCTGTGGGGTTGACCTCCACATCGCCCGCCTTCAAGCGAATGCCTTCGTCGACGCGGGTCGCGATGATCGAGCCTTCGAAGACGAGCTCTTCAAAGCGCCAATCCTTGCCGTGCTTGCGCATCCGCACCACGACACCTCCGGGACTGCGCCAGACGCCTTCACCGGCTGGTCTGAAGCCTCTGGTCACGAGCTCTCCAAGCCGATCGGGAATCGCTTCGGGCGGTGGCTTGGCAGTGGGCCATACGACCGGCTTATCCGAGACCTCAGGTCGTGGCGCTTCCGCACGTTGGGGCTTGCGGAACTTCGCCTGCTCCAGCGAGAGCCTGAGCAGCTCAGAGCCTTCGTCCTGAGCGAAGAAAGCGCCCGAGATCCTGCCCTGATCCTGTGAGCGCCTTATGCAATTCGAGCAGTCGGCCTCCGCCTCGACAGCCGAGAAGGTGCCTGCGGCCAACGCCTGGCCGCAAAGAGTCGTGACCGCACCGCTGCGTGGAACCCTAGGGGTGAGATGGATGCGCCCACCGGTCTTGCGCCTGACCGACTCAAGCCTGACCTGTTGAACGCCCATCGCGTCAATGATGGGCGTCTCGCCGAATCTGGGCTAGCTCCTGGCTACGAGGTCTTCCGGCTGGCGGCCTGAAGTCTCAGGTTCGGCAGCGGTGTGAGGTTCGCCTCCACTTGGGAGCGAAGGTGCTCGAAGGCCGGTGGCAGCGACAACCGTTCGCCGAGGTGCTCCTTCGGCTCGTCCGATGTGAACCCCGGGCCCTTCGTGGCGATCTCGAACAGGACGCCGCTCGGCTCCCTGAAATAGATCGAACGGAAGTAAAAGCGATCGATCACAGGGGTGGGGTTCCCGCCAGCGGCGATCACGCGTCCGCGCCAGCTTTCGTGGTCGGTCATGGTCGAAGACCACGCAACGTGGTGGACGGTGCCCGAGCCGCCAAGGCCGCGTTCCTCGGGCGCATCGTCATAGGCGTAGTAGGAGCCGCGCACATCACCACGCGACTCGTATGAGCTCGCCTCCGAGATGCTGAAGCCGAGGGTTTCGGAGAGGAAGTCCCGGCTGGCTTCGGGCCGGCGCGAGTATGCACGCACGCCGGCAAACCCCTGGAGGGCGAACTGTTTGGGAATCTCAGGGTGGTCCGCCACCAGCGGGTGGTCGGGTGTGGGCTCCGCGGTGAGCTCCAGGCCCAGGCCCTCGGGGTCTTCAAAGCGGAGCCGATCGTCCTCGAGTGTTGATTCGATGCCGGCCGCGGCAAGCCTGCGCGCCCAGAACTCCAGCGAATCGTGCGAGCCGACCCGCATGGCGATCCGGTGGATCATCCCCGCGCCGGCTCTCCCCCGGACCAGGCCCGGATACTCGAAGAAGGTCAGGTCGGCGCCCGGGCTGCCGTCCTCGTCCGCATAGAAAAGGTGGTAGACGGCGGGGTTGTCCTGGTTGACCGTCTTCTTGACGAGCCGCAGGCCCATCACCCCTTCGTAGAAGAGGAGGTTGTGGGTCGCGTCGGCCGTGATGGCGCTGATGTGGTGGATTCCGTCGAGCTTGTTCATGTCTACCTGTTCCTACCCAAAAGCCAGGGACTTTTGTTCCGCTCGTAACAGATCGGCCGCTTTATGCGTAGAACCGTTACGGACGGTGGGCGAGGACCACGCGGATCGCATCGAACGGGCGACGGCCGGTGATGGCCGCGCTTTCGACGAGATGCTCGCGCCCGTGCTGGATCCGGCCTTCAGGCTCGCGATGACCATGCTGAAAGATCGAACCGCGGCGGAGGATGCTGTCCAGGATGGGGCGCTCAAGGCGTGGCGGAAGCTTGGGCGATTCCGACCCGGAGCTGAATGGCGGTCTTGGTTCCTGGCGATCGTCGCCAATGAGTGCCGGACGGCGCGTCGGGGGCGGTGGTGGGGCGTCATGCGATTTGCGGAGTTGGGCCGGCTGGGAGTCGCAGTCGCCTCTGACCGCGGCTGGGCGGAGCGACTCGACCTCGATGCCGCCCTCGACCAGCTGCCGCAGCAGCACCTGCTCGCTTTGACGCTTTACTACCACCTGGACCTCCCGATCGAGGAAGTCGCTCGCGTGCTCGGCTGCTCGGCCGGCGCCGCCCGACAGCGCGTGCACCGCGCGCTTGCGGCGCTGCGTCCTGCGATGGCGATGGAGGTCGACGGATGACACCCGACGAGCGCGAGCTTCGCCGAGCGCTAGCGGCGCGCAGCGGAGACGTTTCGCCGGAGTTTCGGGCGCACTTGACCGGCGCCCTGCAAGGAGGACGGCCCTCAGCCACTGCGATGCCGGCCATAGCGGTCGCCGTGGTGATCGTCCTCTCAGTCGCGTCGATCGGGATCCTGCTCATGGCGCGCGGCGCGGGTCGCGTGTTGCAGGGCGGGCCGGCCAGCGGAGCGAGACTTACGTCGCCAACGCCGACCGGCAAAGGACCCGCGATTTACCTGCCAAGTACCGCCCAGCTCAGCGCGCCTTCTGGCAACGTTGTCTGGGCCTTCATTGCCGACAGCCTTCTCTTTCGTTCTACTGACGGGGGCAACAACTGGGATCAGCGTTCGTTGCCCGTGAGCCAACCCGCAGTTTGGCCAGAGATCTCGTTTGTCGATGCACAACAAGGCTGGTATTCGGAGAGCGGGTCACCGGAAACCCAATGCAACGCAGATGGAGCCGCGATCTGGCACACAACCGATGGCGGCGCGGCATGGCAGCAGGTCGCCCTCGTGACTTCGCCGCCGACGGGATCCAGTGGCATCTCCGACTCTCAATGCAAAGAGGGCTTGTCCTTTATCGATCCAAATCACGGCTTTCTTGATGCTTGGGACGACAACCATCGACCGATCATTTACCGCACTTCCGACGGAGGTCGAACCTGGAAGGGAAGCACCTTGCCGGATCCGCCGGGTTTTGTTACTCAAGATGGAGGCTTCAGTCTCCGAGCCGGGTTGGTGCGTGCCTTTGGCACGACGTTGCTTGTGTCGGCGTCGGGCATGAATGGAGGGACGCAGCAGCCGGAGATGTACGTATTCAAGTCCACCGATGGCGGAGCCACTTGGTATAGCGTGGCGAAGGCTCCAAACGCGGCGAACAACATCGCTTTGGGCACTGCCTCGCGCTGGCTGCAGTTGATCGAACCGGATCAATCATCCGAGACAACGGACTCAGGTAAGACCTGGCATTCGTATCTAACCGATTACGCGCAGGCAGCGCCGATAGCCCCCGATATCGTGTTCGGAGACCAACTCATCGGCTACGCCACGGTGCGAGGGAGCATTCAGCGGACCACTGACGGCGGGTTGCACTGGGCGCTCATCGAGACGCCGGGGGTCTTCTGGCCCGGATAATCCCCCACATGCCGATCACGGTCGTGGGGTTCGACGGCGACGACACACTGTGGCACAACGAGACCCGCTTCATCCTCACCCAGACCGAGCTGCGCGAGCTGCTGCTCAGGCACGTCCCCGACGCCGACGTCGACGCGCACCTCGCCGACGTAGAGATGAAGAACCTTGGCCTGTACGGCTACGGCATCAAGGCGTTCACGCTGTCGATGATCGAGACCGCGATCCAGGTCACCGAAGGACGGATTCCCGCCGCCGACCTCGAGGTGATCCTTGGTTGGGGCAAGCGGATGCTCATGGAGCCGACCGAGCTCCTCGACGGGGTCGAGGACGCGCTGCGCGAGCTGCACGCGCGCTACGACCTGCTCCTGATCACCAAGGGAGACCTCTTCGACCAGGAGAGCAAGCTCGCGCGGTCGGGACTGGCCGACCTCTTCTTGAACGTCGACATCCTGAGTGAGAAGAACGTCGCCGCATATCGCGCTGTCCTCGCGCGGCGAGGCATCAAGACGGAGGAGTTCGTCATGGTCGGGAACTCGCTGCGCTCCGATATCGTCCCGGTTCTCGAGCTGGGGGCGCAGGCGGTCCACATCCCGTACCACGTGACGTGGCACCACGAGCATGTGCCGGAGGAATCCCTGCCGCGGTCCGGTTGGCACCGCATCGCCGGCATCTCCGAGCTGAGCCGGCTCCTGGCTGAGCTCTAAGTGGCCTCTGAGCGCTTTTCCGAGCCACCGCCGGCCATCAATAGGCCCAGGCGTTCTTCGGGGGTGTCCGCGGGCTCGATACTCACGATCTGTCCCTCGTAGATGACGGCGATCCGATCCGACAGGGAGCGGATCTCGTCCAGCTCCGCCGAGATGAGCAGCACGGCGGTGCCTTCGTCACGCTGGGCCACGAGCCGGCGGTGGATGAACTCGATCGCTCCGATGTCGACGCCTCGGGTCGGCTGAGCGGCCAGCAGCACCCGCGGCCGGCTGGCCATCTCCCGGGCGATGATGATCTTCTGCTGGTTGCCTCCGGACAGGTTGCGCGCCGCCGTTTCGATGCTTGGCGTGCGGATGTCGAACTCCTTGACCAGCCGCCTTGCCCAATCCCTGATCGCCGCCAGCCGCAGCACCAGTTCGTGCCAGGAAAAGGCCGGGGCACGCTGGCGGCCGAGGATCAGGTTGTCGGCGACCGAATAGTTGAGCACGAGGCCCGCGCCGCGTCGGTCCTCCGGAATGTAGTCGATGCCGGCGTCGCGCTCGGTGCGTGCGTCGAAGGTCGTGACGTCCTTGTCGCCGAGCAGGACGCGTCCGCCGGTGGCGCGCCGCGTCCCCGCCAGCACCTCCACGAGCTCGCTCTGCCCGTTGCCCTCGACCCCGGCGATGCCCAGGATCTCGCCCTGGTGAAGCTCGAATGACACCCCCTTGAGCGCTGGCACACCGCGGTCAGAGCTCGCGGTCAGGTTCTCGACTTTGAACGTGACGGGGCCGGGCTTGGCGGGCTTCTTGTCCACGCGCAAGAGGACCTCGCGGCCGACCATCATGGTTGCGATCTCCTGTTGGTTCGTTTCCCTGGTCACCAGGTGGCCGACCACCTTGCCGCGCCGCATCACAGTGATGCGATCGGAGACCTCGAGCACCTCGCGGAGCTTGTGGCTGATGAAGATGATCGTTTTGCCGGTCTTGACCAGGTCGCGCAGGACGCCGAAGAGCTCCTTGGTTTCCTGTGGCGTCAGCACGCCGGTCGGCTCGTCCAGGACGAGGATGTTCGCGCCGCGGTAAAGGACCTTCACGATCTCCGCCCTCTGCTGCAGGCCCACGGGAAGGTCAGCCATCCGTGCGTCGGGATCCAGCGCGAGCCCGTACTTGCGGGTCATGCTGGCGATCTCTTCCCGAGCCTTGGTGTGGTTGTAGAGATCAGGCCCGCTCACGGGCTCGCGGCCCAGCATCACGTTCTCGCCGACCGTGAAGACCGGGATGAGCATGAAGTGCTGGTGCACCATGCCGATACCCTGTGTGATGGCGTCGCGAGGCCCGCCGATGCGGGCGGGCTTGCCATGGATCAGGATCTCGCCCGCGTCCAGATGGACCAATCCGTAGAGGACGTTCATCAGGGTCGTCTTGCCGGCCCCGTTCTCGCCGACCAGCGCATGGATCTCGCCACTGCGGACCGCGAAATCGACCTTGTCGTTGGCGACGACGCCGGGAAAGGCCTTGGTGATGCCGCGCATCTCGACCGCGTAGGTGGCAGCTGTGGCGTTCATTCGCTTCCCGGCACGTAGGGAATGCCATCCGCGGCCGGGGGGCTGCTCCGGCCGACGACGCCGGCCAGCACGATCAGCGTGAGGAGATACGGCAGCATGCTCAGCAGGTATGCCGAGACGTGGATGATCGAGTTGTTCGCGTAGATCGCCTCGCCGAGGCCGAAGATGATGCAAGCGACGAAGGCTCCGAACGGAGTCCACTTGCCGAAGATCATGGCCGCCAGCGCGATATATCCACGGCCGTCGGTCATGTTCGGCACGAACGTGTTGGATACCCCGATCGCCAGGAAGGCGCCAGCCAGCCCCGATAGCAGCCCGCTCGTGATCACGGCACCGTAGCGGATGAGGTAGACGTTGATGCCGGCCGTGTCAGCCGCCTGGGGGTGCTCGCCCACGGCGCGGACTCGCAATCCGAGACGAGTCCTGAAGAGGACGATATGGACCAGCACCAGGAGCACCAGGGCCACGTACACGATCACGTTTTGCTGGAAGAAGACGTGGCCGATGAAAGGGATCTGGTTGAGGCCGGGAATGTCGAGGTTAGGCAGCAGATCCGATGCGCCGATATGACCGACGTCCTGGATTCCATAGATCCGGCGCAGCAAGAAGACGGTCAGGCCGGCAGCAAAGATGTTGATGGCGATCCCGCTCACGATCTGGTCGGCGCGAAAACGGATCGAGACCACCGCATGGATCAGCGCGATGAGGCCGCCGGCGGTCATGGCCACCACCGTGGCGAGCCACGGGTTATGCCATGCCAGGTCGGCGACGACCGCGAAAAAGGCGCCTGTCAGCATCATCCCTTCCATCGCGATGTTCACCACCCCGCTGCGCTCGGAGATCACGCCGCCAAGCGCCGGAAGCAGCAACAGGACGGCAGCGGCCAGCGCCTGGTTCCACAGGGATGACGTGATCAGCAGGTGCCCGATCTCGGAGACGAAGTTCATGTGATGGTCATGCCATCGTCCGGTTGCGTTGCCGCCGCCTCCGTCATCATTGCCGCCGCGGGGTTATCCGGAGGTCGAGCCCTCGGCGCGCGACCAAATCCCGGCAGGCGAAGCTTGATGGCGCTCAGAAAGTTGGCGGCGATGCTGAACAGGATCAGGGCCTGCAGCACGCCGACCAGGCTGCTGGAGATACCCGCGTCCGCCTGCATCACCGACCCGCCGGCGTGGAGGGCTCCGAACAGGCCCGCCGCGAGGATGATGCCGATTCCGCTGCCGAGGCCCAGCAACGCGACCGCGATGGCGTCGAACCCTGTCGAGTCGCTGAAGTACTTGTCCGTCAGGTTGTGATCGACGCCTGCGATCTGGACGGCCCCCGAGAGACCGGCGAAAGCGCCGGCGATGAGCATGGTCACGATGATCGTCCGCTGCACGCTGACGCCCGCGTAGCGTGCCGCTTTCTGGCTCTGCCCGACAGCGCGGATCTCGTAGCCGAGCGGTGTCCTCCACAGGAGGAAGGCGAAGATTCCGAGAGCGGCGAGCGCGATCAGCAGGCCGGCGTGGACCCGGTAGACGCTCGAGGGCAGGCCGAAGACGAGGCCGTTGCTTTGCGGGAGGAGCGTGGGCAGCTGGGCGCCGAGCCCGATGGGCGAGGAGACGGAGTAGCCGCCTCGCAGCTGGAGCGGCCCTCCGATGATTAGGTAGCGCACCAGCCACTGCGCGACGTAGTTGAGCATGATGGTGGTCACCACCTCGTGGGCGCCGATGGTGGCTTTGAGCACGCCGGCGATACCGGCCCACAGCGCGCCGGCGGCGGCTCCGCCAAGCAAGACCATGGGCAGGAGGATGGGCGCCGGCCAGCTGTTGAACCGGACGCCGATTGCAACGCATGCCACGGAGCCGACCAGCAGCTGGCCCTCGGCGCCGATGTTGAACAGGCCTGCCCGGAACGGGAGGGCCACAGCAACTCCCGTCATCAATAGAGGCGTGGTGAACACGATGGTGTTTGAGATCTGGAGCGCTGGGTTCTCGCCCTGTGTGCAGAAAGCTCCGAATCCACCGCACACCAGCCCCTGGTAGGCAGCGAGAGGATTGCCGCCCGTCGCAAGGACGATCAGACCGCCGACGACGAATGCGAACAGGACCGAGCCGGCCGGGAGCGCAAGGCCCTGGGCCATCTCCCTGACGGCTTTGGGAATGCGCGGCGACTGGCGCCCGGAGAAGGCGGCTGATGATGCTGCCACAGGCGTCTATCGGCTCAGACGGCCGAGGTCATGTTGCGGGCTTGGGGGGCGGGCAAGCGCGCCCGCCCCCAATTCCTTTACGCCGGGATGTCGGCCGGTGGCGTGAGCGCGCCCGACTTGATCTTGGCCTGAACGTTGTCCAGTTCGGTCTGGATGTCGGCCGGAAGCGTGAGGTTGTCCAGGGCGTACCCGGCGCCGCCGTTCGCGATGTTGAACGTCAACGCGCCGCCCGCGAACGTGCCGTTAACCACGTCCTTGATCGCGGTGTATGTGGCGACGTCCACCTTCTTGAGGGCGCTCGCTATGACTGACGGGTCAGCACCCTTCTGGTCGGCGTCGACGCCGATGCTGTAGACCTTGGCTTGGCCCGCCGCCTGCAGCACCCCGAGGCCGCAGCCGCCGGCGACCTGGAACAGGATGTCCGCCTTCGAGGCGATCTGACTTGTGGCGACGCTCTTGCACTTGGCCGGGTCGGTGAAGTCGTTGGAGTAACCGACCAAGACCTTGATCGACGGATCTTCCATCGTCGCTGCCCACTTGTAGCCGGCGATGTAGTGGTTGACGGGCGGAATGCTGATGCCGCCGACGGCGCCGATGACATGGTTGTTGTTGGGCGCCTTGCCGCTCTTCTCGAGCATCCCAGCGATGACGCCCACCATGGCGCCCGCGTCTTGCTCACTGAAATAGAGGGACACGACGTTGGTGTGCTTGAGGTCATTGCCATTCGCATCGGTTCCGGCGCCGTCGATGATCGCGAAGTGGGTGTTCGGGAACTGTCCCGACACCGTGCCGACCGCCTGCGCCATAAGGAAGCCGACGCCGATCACCAGGTCGTAGTTCTTGGAGGCGAAGTTGGTCAGGTTGGGGACGTAGTCGTCGCCGGTCTTGGACTCGGTGATGTCGCCCTGGACCTTGAAGTCCGTGATGGCCTTCTGCAGGCCGAGGTATGCCAGGTGGTTGAAGCTCTGGTCGTTCAAGCCGCCGATGTCCGTGACGAGACCGATCTTGTAGGTCTTGGTCGCGGTGCCGGTTGATGAGCCGCCACAGGCCGCGACCAGCATCAGCGTCGCAGCTACCACACCGAGGAACTTAAGCCGCGTCTGCCCCATCCTAATCTGCTCCCTTTAAACAAAACCTGGTGACAGCCGGGCGTATATCGCTCGGTCGGGGCGGATTGTAGCACTCGCCTGTCGAGTTCCAGGCGACTGACGGGGGTCCCCTCGGACCCAAAGCACCGCCTCCGAGTCCGTGGGGATTTCGAGTGTGGAAGGATTGCCGGCGATGGTTCCCCTCGAGGTCATCGGCGGCAAGCGCGACGGTCGTGAGCATTCGGCCGAAGAGATCGACTTCCTGATCTCGGGTTACCTGCGCGGCGACATTCCCGACTACCAGATGGCTGCTTGGCTTATGGCGGTATGCATTCGCGGCATGACGCGCGCGGAAACGCTCTCGCTGACGCGGGCCATGGTCTCCAGCGGCGAGGTGCTCGACCTGAGCGGCATCGCGGGCATCAAGGTCGACAAGCACTCGACGGGGGGAGTCGGCGACAAGGTCACGCTCATCGCGGCACCCCTGGCTGCGGCCTGCGGAGTCAAGGTGCCGAAGCTCAGCGGCCGCGCGCTCGCGCACACCGGCGGGACGCTGGACAAGCTCGAGTCAGTGCCAGGGTTGACGGTCGACCTCGACCCCGAGCGCTTCATCCGCCAGGTCCGACAGATCGGCATCGCGATCTCCGCCCAATCGCCGCACATGGTTCCGGCGGACAAGCTCCTTTACGCCTTGCGCGACGTGACCGCGACGGTGCCTTCGGTGCCACTGATTGCTTCCAGCGTGATGTCGAAGAAGATCGCCGCCGGCGCGGACGCGATCGTGCTCGATGTGAAGTTCGGTCGCGGGGCATTCATGCCCGACGTCGCGGCCGCCGTCGAGCTGGCTTCTGAGATGGTTCAGCTCGGCGAGGGGGCGGGCCGCCGCACCGTCGCGCTGGTCACGGCGATGGACAATCCGCTCGGCCGATCAGTCGGCAACGCCCTCGAGGTCGAGGAGGCGCTGCGAGCGCTCGAGGGCGAGGGCGATGAAGAGCTGCTCGAGGTTTCCCTGCGGGTGGCCGGTGAGATGTGCAGGCTCGCCGGCGTGACAGCGGACGCGGGGCGCGTGCTTCGCTCCGGCGCGGGCCGGGAGACCTTCGTCCGAATGCTGGCCGCCCAGGGAGGCAGGCTTGAGGAGGGGCTTCCGGTGGCTCCTGTCCAGATGCCCATCACGGCGCCGGCTGCCGGCTATGTCGAATCGATCGATGCGCTCGCGGTGGGACTCTCGGCGCTCGAGCTCGGCGCCGGAAGGTCCCGCAAAGAGGACAAGGTTGATCATGCCGCCGGCCTGGTCATCCAAGCGCCCGTCGGCGCGCATGTGCGCGCGGGCGAGCCGCTGGTCACGGTGCATGCGCGCTCCAGGGAGCTGGTCGACCGTGTCGTGCCGCGGCTGGAGAAGGCCTGGCGGCTGATCGCAACCGAAGTTCGCCGCCCACCCCACGTGCTCGCCCGAGTCGACAAAGACGGCGTTACCAACTTATAAAGGGCCCCGCGAAGAAGCCACGCGAACTCAGAGGAAACGCCATAAGTTCGCGGGGACCCCTCACGGCGAAGGCGCCGAGTTCGTGGGGTTAAAGGGCGGATAGTATTCGGCGGAGTGGCAGCGACAGGCGAGAAGAAGTACCACGTCGGGCTCGCCAAGGGCGAAGTGGGCGAGTACGTGCTGGTGCCAGGCGACCCAGGCCGGACGCCGATGATCGCCAAGTACCTGGATGACGCCCGTGAGGTCGCGTTCAGCCGCGAGTACCGCACGTTCACAGGCAAGCTCGGCGGCGTGCCCGTGTCGACGATGTCGACCGGCATGGGCGGCCCATCGGTCGCCATCGGGGTCGAGGAGCTGAGCGAACTTGGCGTCCACACATTCGTGCGCGTCGGGACCTGTGGCGCGGCGCAGCCTGAGATCAAGATGGGCGACCTCGTGATCGCCTTCGGCGCCGTCCGCAGCGAGGGCACCCCGAACGGCTACGTGCCGCCCGAATACCCGGCAGTCGCCTCCCTCGACGTCGTCAACGCGCTCGTCGACGCCGCGAAGGCTTCAGGCGCGCAGTATCACGTTGGCATCATCCGCAGCGTCGACGCGCTCTACTCGGACCTGATGCCCGACCAGATGCCACGGCCGCATCTTCGCGATGAGCTCGAGATGTGGTCGCGCGCGGGCGTGCTGAGCAATGACATGGAATCCTCGACGCTGTTTGTGGTGGCGCGCCTGCGGAAGCATCGCGCGGGCACGATCAACCTCTGCGTGGACGAGCTCGGCGCGGGAGAGATCCACCACCTCGACCCCTCCTACATGGACCGGATGCTGAAGGTCGCCGTGGACGCCGTCCGGCGGTTGATCGAGCGCGACCGTGCCGCTGAACGTAAGTAGCCACCCGCTCGTCGCCGACAGCTTGCGCGGATTGCGCGACCTTTCGACTCAACCGGACGAGTTCAGGGTGCTCGCTCGCAAGTTGATCACCCTCCTGCTGTACGAGGCCACAGCGGACCTTCCCGTGCGGCACGGCAAGGTGCAGACCCCGCTGACGGAAGCTGCCGCGACCTGGATCGCTCGCGACGTGGTCGCCATCCCGGTCCTTCGCGCAGGGCTTGGCCTGCTCGGCCCGGCGCTCGAGCTGCTGCCCCGCGTCAGCGTCGGCTACATAGGACTCGAGCGTGATGAGGAGACCGCCGTCGCACGCATCTACTACCAGAAGCTGCCCAAGCTGAAGGGAAAGGTGCCGCTGCTGCTCGATCCGATGCTCGCCACGGGCGGGTCCGCCGCGCAGGCATTGGACCTCATCAAGGAGGCGGGCGGTCGCGACACGCGCATGGTCTGCATCGTGGCCGCGCCGGAGGGCGTCAAGGTGCTGCAGGAGCGCCATCCGGAGGTGGAAATCTACACCGCGGCGGTGGACGAGCGGCTCAACGATCGGGCGTACATCGTGCCGGGGTTGGGAGACTTCGGCGATCGCCTCTTCGGCACAGGCGACTAGCCGAACTTCGCCTCATAACCGACCGCGTTGCACTGCCGCAGCTCGTCGTCGCTGAGTCCCATCGCGGCGGCCAACTCGAACTCATGGCTCAGGGTCGTGTCGGCGACCGTTCGTGAGTCGGTGCTGATGGTGCAACGAACGCCGGCCCGCACCAGGCGCGGTAGGGGGTGCTCTGCGAGACTCGGCACCGCCTTGCATTTCCAGTTCGCCGTCGGGCACAGGTCGAGCACCACGCCTTCGGACCTGATGCGCTCGACGATGCGTGGCTCCCGGGCTCCGATCACGCCATGCGCGATCCGTTCCACCCCAAGGCCGAGCGCCTCCTCGACGCTGGACGGGTCGCCGGCCTCACCGGCGTGGCACGTGAGCCTCAAGCCCGAAGCCTGCGCCGCCTCGAACGCCGGACGCTGCGGCGCCGCCGGGTAGCGCACCTCGTCGCCGGCAAGATCGAAGCCGACCACTCCGCGGCCGGCGAAGCGACCGGCCTCGCGCGCGAGCGCGACATTCTCTTCTGGCGCGTCCTGCCGCATCGCGCACACGATCGCGACGGCGTGGAGCGGAGCCGCTGCCAGCCCGGCGAGTACCGCGTTGATCACCTGGATCAGGGTGAGGCCCCCGCGCATGTGCAGCCTGGGCGCCCAGCGGACCTCCAGGTAGTCGATGTTCTCGGCGGCCGAATCGATGCCGCATTCGAGCGCCGCTCGCTCGAGCGCAGACTCGGTTTGCAGCACCGCGATCGCGTTGTCGAAGTAGGCGATGTACGCGGCTTGCGAAGGGCAGTCGGCCGGTGCCACCATCCGCAGAGGCCGCTTCAAGTCGAGGTCGAGCTCGCGCGCGAGCTCGTCGGCGGTCGATGGCCGCACAGCGCCGTCGAGATGGCAATGAAGCTCGGCCTTGGGCCACGCGAAGTAAGGCGAAGCGCCCGTGTTTTTAGGTCAGGGAGTAGATGTGTGGCAGTTCGCGGTACAGGCCGGCGTAGTCAAGGCCGTAACCGATCACGAACCGGTCGGGGATGACGAAACCGCAGAAATCGATCTTGACCTCGACCACGCGCCGCGCCGGCCGGTCGAGCAGTGCGGCGATCCGCAGCGTTGCCGGACCGAGGCGGCGGATGCGCCTGGCGATGGCGTTCACGGTGAGGCCGGAGTCGACGATGTCCTCGACCAGCAGGACGTGGCGGCCGACCAGCGGTCCATCGACCATGTGGGCCAACTGCAGGCGGCCGCTGCTCGAGGTGCCTCCGTGGTAGCTGGACGCGCGCACGAACTCGAGCTCGGCAGGGATGCTGAGGCTGCGCAGCAGGTCGGCGGCGAACACGGTCGCCCCTTTGAGAATGACGACCATCACCAGCGGAGTTTCGATGTCGGCGTAGACCTTGGAGATCTGGCGTCCGAGCTGGTGGACGCGCCGAGCGATTCGAGTTGAGCTGATCAGCGGCTTTCCGCTGCCGGGTCCCTCCGCGCTCGCACCCAAACTCTTGACCGGGATCGGCTTGCTCTCTAGGGGCCCCCGCGAAGTCTCGGTGGAGCCTCCGACTTCGTGGGGAGCAAGCACCTCTGCCATCTATCTACAAGTTTAAACCGGGTTGGGCGGTACACCGCGGCACCGTCAGACGCCGATCGGATGCCACACGGTCTTCATCTCCATGAAGGCCGTGATCAGGTAGGGGCTCGCCTCGTCCGGAGTCCCCTTGATGACTCGCTTCACGTTGTCAGCCGCCGCAGCCTCGGTCGCCTTGACCTCATCGGCGGTGCAGCCGGCAACGTCGATCGCGTTGACGTCCATGTGGGCGGCGAGCCATGGCAAGAGCTCGCGGTGCTGCCCGCTGAGCACGTTGACGACGCCCGCCGGAAAGTCACTCGTCGCGAAGACCTCGGCGAGCGTCAGCGCCGGAAGGGGTCGCGACTCGGGCGCCAGCGCTACGACGACGTTGCCTCCGCACAAGGCGGGAGCGAGGCGGCGCACCAGGCCGGCCAGGGACGGCTCCTCGGGGGCGACGATGCCGACCACCCCGGTCGGCTCGGGGATCGTGAAGTTGAAGTACGGCCCCGCGACCGGGTTGACGGTGCCGGCCACCTGCGGCAGCTTGTCCGTCCAGCCCGCGTACCAGACGAGCGTCTCCACGGCCTGGTCGAGCTCCCGGCGCGCCTTCGCGCTTCCGCCCAGCAGCTCAGCGAACTGCGCGGCGCGGCTGTCCAGCATCTCCGCCGCGCGGTACAAGATCTGGCCGCGGTTCATCGCCGTTCGGGAGGCCCATGCCGGGAAGGCCGTGCGTGCGGCGCGCACCGCATCGCGGAGGTCCTTGCGAGAACCGCGAGGAACGTTGACGTTTCCATCCGGACGGTAGGCGCGACCTGATTCGGAGCGAACGAACTCGCCGTTGACGAAGAGCTTGTAGGTCTTCCGTACGTCCATCAGTCCATGTCCAGGTAGGGCGCGAGGCCGTGCACGCCGCCCTCGCGTCCGAAACCCGACTCCTTGTAGCCGCCGAATGGAGAGGTGGGGTCGAAGCGGTTGAACGTGTTCGCCCAGACCACTCCTGCGCGCAGGCGTTGGGCCATCCACAGGATCCGAGAGCCTTTGTCCGTCCACACGCCGGCCGACAATCCATATGGCGTGTTGTTGGCTTTCTCGACGGCTTCGGCGGGCGTCCGGAAGGTCAGCACGGACAGCACCGGCCCGAAAATCTCCTCGCGGGCGATGCGGTACGACTGCGACACGTTCGTGAACAACGTGGGTGGAAACCAGAAACCTCGCCCCGGCAGCCGGCACTCCGGCTGATAGAGCTCAGCGCCCTCTTCCACCCCGGACTCGACGAGCTCCTGGATCTTCTCGAGCTGCGCCCGCGAGTTGATGGCGCCGATGTCCGTGTTCTTGTCGAGCGGATCGCCCAATCGCAGAGTCGACAGCCGGCGCTTCAGCTTCTCCATCAGAGGCTCCGCGATCGACTCCTGGACCAAAAGCCGGCTCCCCGCGCAGCAGACGTGGCCCTGGTTGAAGTAGATCCCGTTGACGATGCCTTCGACCGCCTGATCGAGAGGGGCATCCTCGAACACGATGTTGGCCGCCTTGCCGCCGAGCTCGAGGGTGAGCTTCTTGCCGCTGCCCGCGAGCGAGCGCTGGATCAGCTTTCCGACCTCCGTCGAGCCGGTGAACGCGACCTTCCTGACGCCTGGATGCGCGACGACCAGCGAACCCGTCTTGCCTGCGCCGGTGACGATGTTGACGACCCCCGGAGGCAGCTCTGCCTGCATGCAGATCTCAGCGAAGACCATGGCCGAGAGCGGCGTTGTCTCGGCCGGCTTCAACACAACTGTGTTGCCGGCGGCCAGCGCCGGGGCGATCTTCCACGCCAGCATCAACAAGGGGAAGTTCCACGGAATGATCTGGCCCGCGACGCCCAGCGGCCGCGGCCGCCGGTTGGGAAAGGCCCACTCGAGCTTGTCCGCCCAGCCCGCGTAATAGAAGAAGTGCGCGGCGCTGAGCGGGATGTCTACGTCGCGCGACTCCTTGATCGGTTTGCCGCCATCCATCGTCTCGACGACCGCCAGCTCTCGGGCCCGTTCCTGGATGAGGCGGGAGATGCGGAACATGTATCGGGCGCGGCGCGATGGCGATAGGCGCGACCACGAGTCGAACGCTCGTCCGGCGGCCTTGACCGCTCGGTCGACGTCGACCGCGTCGGCCTCCGACACTTCGGCAAGCTTCTTCTCGGTCGCAGGATTGATGGTTGGGAAGCGCTTCTTGCTGTGAGGCTCAACCATGTGGCCGCCAATGAAGAGTCCGTAGCGCGGCTGGATGCGGAAGTGGTCGATTGCCTCCGGAGCAGGCGCGTACTCGAACACCTGCTTGGCGAGCTCTGCGCTCCTCTTCTTGGTAATCGCCATCAGTCGATCGTGAAGTAGTCGCCCGACTGGTATGCGCCGGTGCGCTCCTTGTCGATCTGCATGAGCACGTCATTGAGCAGCGTCGACGCGCCCAGGCGGAAGCGCTCGGGGGTCATCCAGTCGGACCCGAGGGTTTCATTGAGCACGACAAGGTACGCGATCGCCTGCTTGGAGGTGCGGATGCCGCCGGCGGCTTTGAAGCCCACGGGCCGGCCGGTCTCGCGGACGAAATCGCGGATCGCCTCCATCATCACCAGGCTCACGGGCAGGGTCGCCGCAGGCTGCACCTTGCCGGTCGACGTCTTGATGAAGTCGGCGCCGGCGGCCATGGCCAGGATGCTGGCGCGTCGCACGGCGTCGTAGGAGCCCAACTCGCCGGTTTCGAGAATGACTTTCAGGTGCGTGCTCCCGCACGCCTCCTTGATAGCCACGACCTCGTCATAGACGCGCTGGTAATCGCCCGACAGAAAGGCACCGCGGTCGATCACCATGTCGATCTCGTCCGCGCCGGCGCGGACAGCCTCTTCGGTCTCGGCGATCTTGATCGACGTGAAGCTCTGCCCGGATGGGAAGGCGGTCGCCACAGACGCCACCCGGACATCGCTTCCACGCAGGTGCGCGACGGCATCCGCGACACGGGCCGGGTAGACACAGATGGCAGCCACCGACGGGATTGTCGGATCGCCCGGCTTGGGCCTGATCCCCTTCGCGCATAGCGCAGTCACCTTCCCCGGCGTGTCCGATCCTTCGAGCGTCGTCAGGTCTATGCACCGAACCGCCAGGTCGAGCGCCCAGAGCTTCGACGCTTTCTTGATCGAACGCTTGGCGAGCGAGGCGGCGCGCTCGTCAGCGCCGACCTCGTCCACGCTTCGCACGCCGCGCATCAACGAACCCAGGTGGGTGAGAGAGAGCGCCGTAGCCACCAGTGGGATTATGCGCCGGGCTCGGTCGGTGCTTTGCGACCGCTCCTATCCTCTATATACGGGCACTGAATTGAGGGCGCTCATGGAGATCTACGAGGATGCGATCGCGACATTTCGCTCCGGCGCGACCTACCGCGCGGACGACTTCGCCGCTCGTGTCAAACGGAGCGAGAGATGGCCGCTGGTCGGGGGGCGCGAGTGGCGGCGACGCAGAGCAACGCTAGCAGCACAGCCGACGGACCGAGACGAATCGCTCTCCGGCGGTTGGGGAAGCGAAGTTGGCCAGAGCGCTGAGGGTCATGCCCACCACCAGCACCCAGGTGCCCCATCGAAAGATGGCGGCCGGCAATCGCGACCGCCAATACCCGACACGCCCGAGGACGATCAGAGCGGCGACTCGTAGCACCACCGCGGATACCGCACTGGCCACCCGTAGCGCTGGAGTCAGCGTCGCGCCACCCCAAGCCGCGCCGCAGAACGCTATCCCGAGGGCTAGCAGCACCTGATACCCGGCTACAAGCACAAAGCCGACCGCCGCCACGGCACCCGCGATCCTGGGCAGGCTGGTGGTCGACAGATCTGCCATGAGATTCAGCAATCGTAGCGACCGGCTTGAGGCGTCTTGGCGGCGGCTACCGCCAGGTGTTACAGCGGCCGAGACTCAACTCAGCGCAGCTCATCGTGGCTTGACCTTGGCGGGCCTGTCGTCGCCAACGACCCACTCCATTGCCTCAGGTACCGTGGCGAAGGTCCGCGTAAAGAAAGGTCCAGCGCTCCCAGTCTGACCGAGTATCTCCTCGCTCGCAATCTTGGCCAGCCCGTGACGCGCCAGCACAAGAGCTAAGCGCCTGAGGCCGGCTGCCACCAACAGCGGAACGAAGGTGTCACGAATCCACAGTTGATCTGGGCTGGTGACGCCCTCCAGCCGGCGGTTGTCGATGACCAACAAAGCGGCGTGCCTGTCTCGGACCGCCTCGACGATCTTCAGGTTGCTTGCTCGAAATTCGGCGCTGTTGGCGAAGCTTATCCATTCCGCGTGAACGCACCTGCGGTCGGGTTCCCAGCGTATGGATAGCCACGGTGCATCCTCGTTGACATCGCCTAATCGTGAACTGCTCAAGTGGTCTCTCCTTTAAGAAATCGCATGGCTTCCTCCACCGTCGCGAAGTAGCCGAAGGTAAGCCGGGTGTCGTCCTGAATCATGGCCAACATAGCGTCGGAGTTCATCGTGGCCAGCGCACTTGTCGGGATGGACCACGGCCGCGGGCCGCAGACGCACGTCAGCGTGAGATGCGCCTCCCTGAAAGACCCGATTGACCATCAATGAGTCAGCGAAACTTCTGAGGCCCACCTCATGGCCCGGTGCCAGCGAGTCGAAGGAACGCGACAGCAGCCCATCGTGATCGACCAAGCCGACGACATCTTCAACCGTCAGCGTTCCCAACCCGCTGGCCGCAGTCACGACCCCGATTCGCTTGAGGCCCGCCTCAAGAGCCAAAGGCAGCCAGGTGTCCTCGATCCACTTCTGATCATCGTGGACGACCACCTTGACCTTTCTGGTGTCGGTTACATAAGCGACCGCCCGTTGGTCCTTGATCGCCTGGATACCCTTCAACAGGCCGGCGCGGAGCCCTGCGCTATTGGCGAAGGCGCTCCATTCCGAGTGGACGAGCCGACGGGCGCTGTCCCAGCGCATCAACAGCCAGGGCTCATCGACGTACACCCTGTCGGTCGGCGGAGTCGTCAAGACAGACCCAGCCATGATTACGGTATACGGGCAACCAGCTACCGAGGCTACCTCAAAATGGCCGGTCTGGCCCCCAGCCGAAAGCATGGGTGGGCGGCCGGCCCGACGAGGCCGCGCAGGGTTTCACGCAAGGTCGCAGCGGGTCCCAGAGAGTCACAGACGGCCCCGGCTAAGCTGTCAGGCACTGCTAACGTGTGCGCCCTTTTCCCGCACCGGCAGCAGTGGATGTATGGCGCTGACGCGAAGGGAGCATGTGGTGGAAGACGAGAACGAAAGGGACGTCGGGTGGTGGGCCATGGCCGACCTCGCCACGCCGATGGCGGTGCGCGTGGCGGCCACCCTGCGGATCGCCGACCACATCACCCGGGGCCTACTGACCGCGCCGGAGCTGGCCAAGGCGGCGAACGCCGACGCTGACACACTCGAGCGCGTGCTCCGGCATCTCGCCCAGGCGGGATTGCTGAACCGTGACGAGTCAGGCCGGTACTCGCTGACCGCGCGAGGGGAAGCGTTGAGAGATGATCACCCGGCGCGTACGCGCGCCATGCTGGACATCGAGACTGCGATCGGCCGGGCCGACTTGTCCTTCGTCCAGCTGCTGCACACCGTGCGCACCGGCGAGCCCGCCTTCCCCTCGCAATTCGGCCGCTCCTTCTGGGACGACCTGTCAGCGGACCCCGTTCGCTCTGCGTCCTACGACGCGCAGATGGGCTCCGACGTCGCGGCCGACGCACCCGACATCGTGTCGGCGTACGACTGGGGATCGCTCAGACATGTGGTCGACGTCGGAGGCGGCAACGGTGCACTTCTGATCGCCATGCTGCGCACGCACCCTGCTTTGCGGGGCACGGTCTTCGATCTGCCAGATACGGCGGAGGCGGCGCTGAAGGCATTGGCGGCTGCCGGCTTGGCCGGCCGGAGCGATGTCGTGCGGGGCAGCTTCTTCGATCCTCTGCCGCCAGGCGCGGGAGGCTACGTGCTGTCGGCGATTCTCCACGACTGGGACGACAAAGCGGCCCGTGCGATCCTGCGGCGCTGTGCGGAAGCGGCAGGGACGACGGCCCCCGTGATCGTGGTAGAGAAGATCGGCGCCGACGGCGAGTCGTTGCGCACCGAGATGGACCTGAGGATGCTCGTCTACTTTGGAGGCCGGGAACGCGGCGTTGCCGCGCTCAGCATCCTCGCAGCAAGCAGCGGGCTGAGGGTCGCCGCTGTGCATCCCGCGGGCAACCTGGCAGTCGTCGAGCTGCGCTGCCAGCGGGAGCGTTGAACAGTAGGCATGACCAGATGGGTGCTCGGGCGCAGCTACTCATTTCGTGACCAGGAGGTTCGTTACACCGTGATTGGCGAGGGACCGCCCGTTGTCCTCGTCCACGGGACTCCTTTTTCTTCTTACGTCTGGCATCGTATCGCTCCGTTTCTCGCGGAGCGCCGCCAGGTCTTCATGTTCGATCTGCTCGGCTACGGACAATCCGAAAAGCGAGAAGGGCAGGATGTCTCCCTAGGTGTGCAGAACGAAGTCTTCGCCGAACTTTTAGTTCACTGGCGACTTGAGCAGCCCGATGTGGTGGCGCACGATTTCGGTGGCACCACCGCCCTGCGCACTCACCTGCTGGACCGCCGCGACTTCAAGCGCCTCATCCTGATCGATCCGGTCGTGCTGGCCCCGTGGGGCATCGGGTTCGACCGCCACGTTCGCCAGTACGAGGCGGCCTTTCATGACATGCCCGGGGACATCCATCAGGCCATCGTCTCGGCCTACATTCGAGGCGCGACGGCACGAACGCTGTCCGCTGACGAGCTGGATCCTTACATGCAGCCCTGGCTGGGACCTGAGGGGCAGGCGGCGTTCTATCGCCAGATCTCGCAATTTGACCAGCGCTTCACCGACGAACTCGCGCCACGCTACCGCGATGTGCGATGTCCGACGTTGATCCTCTGGGGCGAAGAGGACCGCTGGTTGCCAATCGAACATGGTCGTCGCCTCAGCACCCTTATCCCATCGGCTCAGTTTCGGCCGGTCTCTGGCTCAGGCCACCTGATGCAGGAGGATGCTCCCCAAGCGTTGATTGCAGCGATCGAGAGCTTCCTACTGCTTGGCTCAGCCGATCTACCGTGATGCCCGCTTCCGATTGACCTCCGTACGTATGTCCTCTTTGACGTCGCGGACGGTGCGTTTGACGTTCCCCACCTGTTGCCGCGCCTTGCCCTTCAACTCCTCGGGGCGGTCGCCCGTGAGCTTGCCCTTGATTTCCTCCGCTTTGCCACGAACCTGGTCCTTCATGAAGACCTCCTTTGATTAGTTCTGTTTGGTGCGCATCGTCGAACGCGTCATCGCAATCCTGCCATCGACCCAAATGCGGCGAGGAGGAGGAGAAGTGACACTCCCACGAGCACGGGACTCATCGTCGTTATGAAGTGCTGAAGGAAGGCGAGGCGGCGGCGCCGGTGCAACGACCTGAGCCTCAACTCCAGGCTTGGTGACGGGAGACTCGCGGCGCCGTCGGAAATTCGGGCTCCCCTAAACGCATGGATCATGACAGCAGGTTGACGCGCGACTCGCTCCATGGACAGAGCCGACGGTCCCTGATGTGATGGGACCATAAGCACGCTGGCTGGCTTCGACCGGCAACGCGGGCGCTCATCACAGACAGCCGTCGATTCGGGTGTAATCCGCCGGCGTGAGGGACTCGAAGCGCAGGACTAAATGGGACTGCAGACCCGGTCATGCGAGGGCTTGTGGCCCGTGCATGGCGGTGAGTTCGAGGCGACGATTTGTCGGTAATGCGTTGGTGGTTTCAAGAAGGACTCATCGGATGGCTCGGGTCCTGCCTGCCGAAGTGCTTCGCCAACGCCATGTTGACCGTAAGCATCAGGAGGTGAATCAAAATGATCCACATGCTCATCGTCGCCGCGGTCATCCTTTTCGTGCTCTGGCTGCTGTTCCACGCGACGGGCGCGCTGGTCAACCTGCTCTGGATTGCCATCGTCGTATTGGCCGTCATCTGGCTCGTTGGCCTGCTGCGCGGCCGCCGGACTACTACCTAGCGCAGGGACCAATCGAATAGAGGAGCCCGGAGTCCGTTGGGGCGCCGGGCTCTTCGCGTTCCGGGGAGGTCAACCCTCAGGCCAGATCCTGTCGCGAGCGCTCGCTCCTAGCTGGTGACGTCCCTTGTGCGACTGAACCAGGCGGTGATCGCGGTGAAGGCGGCGACGTAGACCGCGAGCATCACCAAGGCATGGGTCGCATCCGCGAACGGCTTAGCGCCGGATCCTGCGCCCCGGATCGACACTATTCCGAACGACTGCACGAGGTAGGTGGTGTTGGCAATGGGGAACCACTGCTGGATCTCGTTGATCGTGTTGCCGCCCACGCCAGCGAGAAGACCGAAAACGAGGCGCTCCACGACAAGTCCATACGCGAGGCCCAGCCCAATCGCCATGGCGGACTGGCGGAACAGCGTTGCCAAGCAGATGCCGAGGAGAGCCCAGAAGCCATAGATGAGGAAGCAGGCACCGATGCCCTTGGCGATCACGTCGGCGGCGGGAAAGGCGGTGTCGCGCCCGTCGATGGTCGCGACGAACAGACTGGCGGCCGCGTCGACTGCGAAAAGCGCGACCACCATGACAAGCACCATGACGGCCAAAGCCGCTAGCTTGCCGAACAGCATCACCAGCCGGCCCGAGCGCTGCGTGTAGAGCGTCTTGATGGTGCCCCAGCCGAACTCGCTGCCCTGAAAGAGCACCCCGAGGATGAGCGCGAACACTCCGCCGAGATCGCCCCACATGCCGAGCGTTTCCTTCACCAGGTTGGCGGGATACAGGGCCACCTTGTTGTCCGACAAACTGGTCCCCGGCGGAAGGCCCTGACTGCTGCCAGCCGGCGGGTGCGTGAAAACGAACCACAACAGCGCGTAGCCGATTAGCAGCGCCAGCAGGAGGAGCATGCCGATGCTCACCCAGACGGCCGGCCTGCGGACGACCTTGAACATCTCGCCGCGGAAGGCCGCCAACATCACAGCCCGCCTTCCGTGCCGGTCAATTCGATGAAGATGTCTTCGAGGGACCGTTCGTTCGCGTGAAGCTCGGTGACCGCCACACCTGCTTCCACCAGCTGCCGGTTGATCTCGGCTGTGTGCCGGAGGTCAACCTTGAGGCTGAAGGATCCATCGGCGATGACCTTGACGTTCTCAGCGCCGGAGCCCTTTTCGAGGACCTCACGCGCCTTGTCAGCCGGAGCAGCCCGCACGGTCAGCGTGGCGGCGCCGCGGAGCTCGTCGATGGTCCCTTCGGCCACCAGCTTGCCCTTTCGGATCACTCCGATTCGGGTGCACATCTGCTCGACCTCGCCCAGCAGGTGACTCGAGACGAGCACTGTCCGGTTGCCCTTGCCGAGCGAGATGATCAGGTTCCGGACGTCCGCCATGCCCTGGGGATCGAGTCCATTGGTGGGCTCATCCAGGATCAGCAGTTCAGGCTCCTTGAGCAGCGCGGCCGCCACGCCCAGCCGCTGCTTCATGCCCATCGAGTACGTCGAGAACTTGTGTCGCGCGCGGGGGGTGAGCTCGACCTCCTCGAGGGTGCTGTCGACCCGCTTGAGGGGCACTCCGCAGTAGATGGCCAGAAGTCGCAGGTTGTCGTAACCGGTCAGGTACGGATAGAAGGCCGGCGTCTCCACGATCGCGCCCACTTTCATCAGAGACGCCGGCGACCCGGGCTCCGCGCCTACGACCCTCGCGGTGCCTGCAGTCGGCCGGATGAGCCCCAGTAGCATCCGCAGAGTTGTCGTCTTGCCGGCCCCGTTGGGGCCGAGGAAGCCGTACACCTCGCCCCGGTTGACATTCAGCTCGAGCCCGTCGACCGCGACGATGGTTTTGCCATAGTGCTTTGTGAGGCCGCGCGTCTCGACCACTCGTTCTTGGACGGTTGCCGGCGCGGCCCGCGGAACCTGCGTGCCAGTTATTGAGTCGGACACCCGAACAATATTGCCTAGTGGCGAGCGAGCACGTCAGGATCCTGCCCAGCCATTGCACGTCGAGAAGAACCCGCACGTCGAGAAGAACCCTCACGTCCGCTACGCGCGTTCCACTACCTCGGTTGCCGATGTATAGTGCCAATCCATGGCCGGGAGCCTCGTAGCTCAGCTCAAGAAGGGCAGCACCGCCGCGCTGCTGTTGGGTCTCCTTCGGGAGCGGGAAATGTACGGCTATGAGATCGCGGCCCAGTTGCGCGAGCGGGGCGGTGACAGCCTATCTCTGTCCGAGGGCAGCCTGTACCCCGCCCTCCATCGGCTTGAGGCGGGCGGCCTGGTCAAAGCGCGCTGGCAGCCCGCGGGACCCAACCGGACGCGACGCTACTACAGCTTGACCGCCAAGGGCCGGCGCCAGGCGGATACGAGCGTCGCAGAGCTGCAAAGTTTCGCCCGGTTGATGATTCGTGTGACCAGCGGGGCGCCTGGATGAGAGAGACGGCGCGGCGCTATCTGGACATGGTGGGCGAGTGCCTGGACCTTGGACCGGAGTCCACGCATGAGGTGATGTCCGAGCTCGACAACCATTTC
>Ga0208848_1000027_pt1 | contig 26716 bp, 25 predicted proteins | sample NGESurshal072012_2_FD_184455 | JGI IMG/M metagenome (GOLD analysis project Ga0208848, IMG submission 184455) | Arctic peat soil microbial communities from Barrow, Alaska - NGEE Surface sample 210-1 shallow-072012 (SPAdes) | ecosystem: Environmental > Terrestrial > Soil > Wetlands > Peat ... | reverse complement strand
AGGACCCGCGCATCGCGGCCGTGACCCTGACCGGCAGCACCGCCGCTGGACGCAGCGTCGCCGCCGCCGCCGGCCGCAGCCTCAAGCCGGCGGTGCTCGAGCTGGGTGGTTCCGACGCCTTCGTGGTGTTGGAGGACGCCGACATCGCGGCCGCGGCGTCCACGGCGGCGAGGGCGCGCTTCCAGAACGCCGGTCAGAGCTGCATCGCCGCCAAGCGGTTCATCGTGGTCGAGGACATCGCCGACGAGTTCGAGGAGCTGCTGGTCGCTGAGGCGCGCAGGGTCGTCGTCGGCGATCCGCTTGACGCGTCGGTCACCATGGGCCCGCTGGCGCGCAGTGATCTGCGTGACGCCATCGAGCGCCAGCTCACGGAATCGATCGCCGCGGGCGCGACGCTGCGAGCCGGCGGCACGCGGCCCGATGGTCGCGGCTTCTTCTTCACGCCGGCGGTGCTGACCGGGTGCACGTTCGAGATGAGCGCGTTCCGGGAGGAGACGTTCGGCCCGCTGGCCGCGGTGATGCGTGTGGCCTCGGCAGACGAGGCGATCGCCGCCGCCAACCACTCCGACTTCGGCCTCGGCGGCAACATCTGGACGCGCGATGAGGAACGTGGCGTTACGCTGGCGCGGCAGTTCCACAGTGGCGGCGTGTTCGTCAACGGCATGACACACTCGGATCCTCGTCTTCCCTTCGGCGGGGTGAAGGACAGCGGCTACGGCCGCGAGCTGTCCAGCTTCGGCATCCACGAGTTCGTCAACGTCAAGACCATCTGGCGCCCGGCGCTCGACACCGTCGGCGCCGGTCCAACCCCGGTGGAGTGAGCACGACAGCGAGTCCTTCATGAGCCAACACGGCACCCATCTCTCTCGACGTCACGCCGGGCGCCGCCTCGCGATCCTGGCTTCTGTGCTGCTGCTCGCCCTCCTGACCGGTGTGACCGGCATGTTCGGTGGCTCGGCGGATGTGGCCAGGCAGGGACCGTTCCCGGTGCACGCCGGAACGCCCGACGACCGGCTTGGTCCCGAGGTGGCCGGCGGCGCGCAGCCCGCCACGGTGTCGATACCGGTCGGGCCCAACCTCGTCGTACCGATCCTCTACTACCACTACATCCGCACCATCGCGCCGACGCCGCAGAACCTGCTCAGCTTCGAGCTGTCCATCTCCCCGGGGCTCTTCGCCCGGCAGATGGCGCTCCTGCATGTGGAGGGGGCGCACACCATCACCCTGGCGACGTTGATGCAGGCCATGCAGGGCAGGACGCGCCTGCCGTCACACCCCGTGGTGCTGACCTTCGACGATGGTTACGCGGACTTCGCGACCGCTGCGGAGCCGGTCCTGCAGAAGTACGGCTTCGTCGCCACCGCGTTCGTGGTCAGCGGCTTCGTCAACCGGCCGCGCTACATGACGGCGACCCAGGTGCGCCAGATGGACGCGGACGGCATGGTCATCGGGGCGCACACCGTCCACCACGTCGACCTGTTGTCGATCCCGCCGGCCGCCGCTCGCATGGAGATCGACAACTCCCTGGCGGCGTTGGAGGTGTTGCTCGGACATCCCGTGCTGGACTTCGCCTACCCGTACGGAGGGTTCAACATGGCGGTGGAGCGGCTGGTGCAGCAGGCGGGGTTCCGCGACGCGGTGACCACAGTCGGCGGCGTCGTGCAGAGCCTCACTGCTTGTTTTGCCTTTCACCGCACCGACATCGGTGGGGCTCCAAGCCTGGCGGACTTCGCACGCGACGCCGGCCTGCCACCTCCCAGCGCGGCAGATCAGACGAGGATCGTGGACCTGACCCAGGTGTCGGCGCTGCACAACGTGTGACACCATGCCACCTCAGGTGTCCCCGGCGCGCTCAGGCTGCCCCGGGGTGTACCCACTGCAGGTGATCACCGGCAGGCGCGGGTAGCGCGGGAAGCGCGGATCGGACTCCGCGAGGCGGCACATCCAGAACTGCGAGCGGGCTCCGCGAATGACGCGGGCCTGCTCACAGCTCGCGCAGAGCCCGGGCTGTGTTGCGGACATGAAGACCGGCGCGGCGCATCGCAGGCCGCGACATCGTGACGACGCGCCGCGGGAGGCGGCGAAGGCTGGTCGCGGCGACGCCGCCGCCGATGTGCTCGAAGCGCTCGACGGGCCAGCCCAGCTGGCGCGCATGGGCGGTGAGGAGGCGGTCCCCGTTGACGCAGACCGGATGTCCGACCGCCTCCAGCATGCGCAGGTCGCTGGCGAAACTGTCGCCGTACGCGTACGAGACGGCGAGGTCGATGTGGTTGGCCTCCGCTGCCTCGCGCACCGCCTCCGCCTTGCCCTCGCCGTGGCACAGGCGCAGGATCCGGCCGGTGTAGCGACCATCGCGCACCTCCGCTTCGGTGGCGGTGACGCCGTCGACGCCGAGGACCTCGCCCAGCACTGCGATGAAGGCAACCGGCGACGAGGACACCAGGAAGACAAGGTCACCGCGCCCGCGGTGCCAGCTGATGCGTCGCAGTGCCTCGTCGAACACGAGAGGCGCCACGTACAGCGGCATCACGTGCCTGGCGAAGCGGATGAGGCGCTCGACGTCGACACCGGTGACGATGTCGCCGGCGCCGCGCACGGCGTCGTGAATCTGCACCTCGTTGAAGCCCGCGAGACTGAAGCGAGCCTGCACGATCAGCGAATGGAGCATCGCCCGCGTGCTCAGGAGTCCCTCGCGGCGCATCGGACGTGCCACGTGCAGCAGGGATGATCCACGCAGCAGGGTGCGATCGACATCGAAGAACGCTGCGCCTCGACGGGGGGGGTTGTCCTGCTCGGCTACCATGCGCGGGATGTCCAAGGTTGCGAGCCGCGGTGCGGTCTCTGCTCGGTCCAGTGTACGGACCACCTCCGCTGACCTGCTTTCTGATGCCGAGAATCGCATTGAGGCGTCTCGCAACATCGAGCACTGGCAGGCCGGACTGGCGCGATGGGATGCAGAGGTTCTGCTCGCCCACGCGCTGAATGTCGACATCGACGGGGACGGGGATATCACGCTCAACACGGCGTCGGCGGCGCAGCGGCGACGGTTCGAGGCGCTGGTGGAGAGGCGGCTCACCGGTGAGCCGGTGAACCACATCACCGGTCACTTCCGTTTCTGCGGGCTCGACCTGATGGTGCGTCCCGGTGTGTTCTCACCGCGCGCGTCGAGTGAGCACATGGTGGGGGAGGCGGCGACGCGACTGCGCCGCCGTCGCGGTCGTCGCGTCGCGGTCGATGTCGCCACCGGCGCCGGTGCGGTGGCGCTCGCGATTGCCGCCCAGGTACGTCGCAGCGAGGTGTGGGGAGCTGACATCTCCGCCGAGGCGGCGCGACTGGGCCGCGCCAACGCGCGGCGCCTGCAGCTCGACAACGCGAGCTTCGTGACGGGCGACATGCTGGCCACGCTGCCGCGGGCGCTCCGTGGTGAGGTGCATGTGATCACGATCCATCCGCCCTATGTGGCACGCAACGAGGTGCGCACACTGCCGGTGGAGATCCGTCGCTTCGAGCCGCGACACACGCTCACCGACGGGTCGGACGACGGCTTGGGCCTGGTGCGCCGCCTCGCCGACGATGCACCGGGATGGCTGCGGCCAGGTGGGTACGTGCTGGTCGAGATCGCACCGTACCTGGCGCGCCGCACTGCCACGGTCCTGCGTCACGGTGGCTTCGGCGATGTCCGCTCTCTTCGCGACGGCCTGGGTGTGACGCGTGTCGTGGTGGGACAGCTGTGAGCGACGCGCCGTCCACGAACGTCGGGCTGCCGTGGCACCAACCGCTGCGCGGCCGCCTCGATGAGCACGTCATCGACAGCGTGGCGCTGCGTGGCAACCCGCTCGGCGACCCGAGTGCGCGGCCGCTGCTGGTCTATTCGCCACCTGGAACCGAGCGCACAGCGCTTCCGGTCGTCTACCTGATCCAGGGCTTCACCGGGCAGGTGGATATGTGGCGCAACCGCGCGGCGTTCCAGCCCAATGCGATCGAGCTGATCGATGAGCTATTTGCCGATCCTGCTGTACCGCCATGCCGGGTTGCCATGGTCGACTGCTGGACGTCGGTGGGCGGCAGCCAGTACGTGGACTCACCGGGCACCGGCCGCTACCACAGCTACCTCTGCGAGGACGTGGTCGGCTTCGTCGACGCGCGCTATCCCACCCTGGCGCATCGCGACCATCGAGCGATCACGGGTAAGTCCAGTGGTGGGTACGGGGCGATGATCACACCGATGTTGCGCCCCGACGTATTCGGCGCCCTGGCAACCCATGCCGGCGACGCCCTGTTTGAGCTGTGTTACTGGACAGACGTGCCCGAGGTGGTGCGGGTGTTGCGTGACAGCTATGACGGCTCCTACCAGCGCTTCTTCGCCGACCTGCGCAACCGGCCGGCGCGGAGCCGGCCCGGTGACGGTGTGCTCCGGAACATGTGGGCGATGGCGGCCGCGTACTCCGCCGACCCCGACGGCACCGTGAGGCTGCCGTTCGACACGTCAACGGGGCAGATGATTGCCGACGTCTGGCAACGCTGGCTGGCGTGGGACCCGGTGCGGATGGTTCCCGCTCATGCGGATGCGCTCCGAGCGATGAGGGGGATCTACATCGACGCGGGTAGCCACGACGATTTCTTTCTCGATCTCGGCGCGACAGCTTTTCGAGACGCCCTTGCCGGGATCGGGGTCACCGATGTTCACTTCGAGGTGTTCGATGGCACTCACGGCGGCATCGGGTACCGGTACCCGGTGGCGATCCGCTACCTCGCGGGGCGCATCGCCGCCGTTCCCTGATACCTGTCGCAGTGCCCGTCAGCGTGGAGACGGCGAGCCTGTGCCCACCGGTGTCGGTTGCTCCACCGGCCGCGGCGAGGGACTCGGTACGCGGACAATCGGGACGGGCACGTCGCCGGGCGGCGGATCCGGCGGGGGCATGCGCGGTCCGGGGCGGTCGTCGGGGCCGCCGTCCTGGTCGCGCTCGTCGGCACTGGCGGCGGTCAGGTAGATCGCTGACAGGGAGCCGAGGAACACTGAGAGCACCACGGCCATGGGGATGGTCAGTGACAGGTCGACGCTGCCTTGCACGCCGATGACCAGGAGAATTGCGAAGGTGATCACAACGGTCGCCGCAGGCACCAGCCACACCCACAGCGTGCGACCCTCGCGATCCGCTCCCAGCTTGCGCTCGAGCCGCCGCAGCGCCGTGGGGAGCCAGCCGGCCGGTGCTCCGCCCCGTGGTTCCACGCGTTCATCCTACGCGCCTCCGCCGAGCCGGGAGGCGGGGCCGCACGCGCTAGAGACAGGCGCCGCCGGCGCAACACGCGCGTCATCGTCCGGGTGACCGATCCCGGCGAGAGCTATTTGCCTTGGGACAGATGGCCCTTGCTCACGATGACCCTGCGCGACGGAGCCGACGGTCAGGATTGAACTGACGACCTACCGCTTACGAGGCGGTTGCTCTACCACTGAGCTACGTCGGCGTGGCTACCAGCGCGAGGGCGGGCCGGAGCCTATGGTACCCGGGCCTCCGCAGCACGACGGTGCCGGACATCCGGTCACACCCGATCTGCAGCGTGCCAAGCCTCCGCTACGCTTGCCAGTGCCATGACCGAGACCACGTCCCCGCCGAGCCCCGCGGCCCGCAGGGTGCTCGACGCCTACGACCCGTCCGCGGTGGAGACCAAGTGGCGGCGTATCTGGGAGGAGCGCGGTGACCACCGCACCGACCTGGAGTCCTCCGATCGCCCCTTCTACAACCTGGCCATGTTCCCCTACCCCTCGGCCGAGGGACTGCACGTCGGCCACATGGTGCCGTACAGCGGCGTCGACATCCACGGCCGCTGGCGGCGCCTCCACGGCGACAACGTCTTCCAGCCCATGGGCTTCGACGCTTTCGGGATCCACAGCGAGAACTACGCCCTGAAGATCGGCCAGCATCCGGCCAGAGTGATGCGCCGCGCCGTCACCAACTTCCGCGAGAACCAGCTCAAGAAGATCGGCGCCATGTTCGACTGGGACCACCAGGTCAACACGTCCGATCCCGCCTACTACCACTGGACCCAATGGCTCTTCCTGCGCCTCTTCGAAGCGGGCCTGGCGGAGTGGCGCGACGGCGGCGTGCTCTGGTGCCCGTCATGCCTTACCGTGCTCGCCAACGAGCAGGTTGAGCAGGGCCACTGCGAGCGCTGCGACTCCGTCGTGGAGACACGGTGGCTTCGCCAGTGGTACCTGAAGATCACCAACTACGCGCAGGAGATGCTCGACGCCCTCGACACCCTCGACTGGTCCGAGTCCACCAAGCTCATGCAGCGCAACTGGATCGGCCGCCGTGAGGGCGCCCGCATCGTCTTCGACCTCGCGGGCTGCGAGCGCACCGATGTCGCCGTGTTCACCACCCGCCCCGACACCCTCTACGGCGCCACCTTCGTGGTCATCGCCGCCGACCATCCCCAGCTCGAGGAGTTCGTCCCCGCCGAGCGCCGTGGGGAGCTGAACGCCTGGCGCAACCGCCTCCCCGGCCCCGAGGCGGAGCCGGATTTCTCGGTCGGCATCAGCCTGGGCTCGTGGGCGATCCACCCCCTCACCGGCCAGCGCCTGCCCGTCTGGGCAGCGCCGTACGTGCTCAACGACTACGGCACGGGCGCGATCATGGCCGTGCCCGCACACGACGACCGCGACCTCGCCTTCGCCACCGCCCACGAGCTGCCCGTCATCGAGGTGATCAGCGGCGGCGGCTCCAACGGTGCCTTCACCGGCCAGGGCGTGATGGTCAACAGCGGCGAGTTCGACGGCATGCCCTCCGAGGAGGGACGCAAGCGCATCGTCGAGCGCCTCGTCAGCGCCCGTCGCGGCGAGGCCACCGTGACCTATCGCCTGCGCGATTGGCTGATCTCCCGACAACGTTACTGGGGACCGCCGATCCCCATCATCCACTGCCCCAAGGACGGTCAGGTGGCGGTGCCGGACGACCAGTTGCCGGTGCTGCTCCCCGAGGTGGAGGACTTCCGCCCCACGGGCACCGGCGTGTCGCCGCTGGCCACGGTGGAGGACTGGGTCAACGTCACCTGCCCGCGTTGCGGCGGCCCCGCGCGCCGCGAGACGGACGTCAGCGACACCTTCCTCGACTCCTCCTGGTACTACCTGCGCTACCCCTCGACGGACTTCGACGACCTGGCCTTCGACGCCGAGCGCACCCGTCGCTGGCTCCCCGTCGACATGTACATCGGCGGCAACGAGCACGCCGTGCGCCATCTCCTCTACGCGCGCTTTGTGATGCGCGCGCTCCAGGGGATGGGCTTGGTCGACGAGCCGGAACCGTTCAGGCGCTTCCGTGCCCACGGGATGATCGTCAAGGACGGCCACAAGATGTCCAAGAGCCGTGGCAACGTGGTCAACCCCGACGAGTACATCGAGAAGTACGGGGCCGACACCTTCCGGCTCTACCTCATGTTTCTCGGTCCGTACACCGCCGGCGGCGACTTTCGCGACGAGGGCATCGTCGGCGTCACGCGTTTCCTGCACCGCGTCTGGCACGCCACCCAGCTGGCCACCGATCGCGACGCGGCCGACGAAGTCCGCGAGCGTCGCCGTCATCGCCTCATCGGCGGGGTCGACGAGGACATCGCCGGCCTGCACTTCAACACCGCCATCGCCCAGTTGATGGAGTTCTCCCATGATCTCGACAGGGAGGCGACCGCGGGCCGCGGCCGTCGCATCGACGCGGAGACGCTGCTGCTCTGCCTGGCGCCGTTCGCTCCCCACATCACAGAGGAGCTGTGGCAGCGCACCGGCCACGATGAGTCCGTGCACACGCGTGGCGGCTGGCCGGAGCACGATGCCGCCCTTGCCGCGCGCCAGGAGGTGGAGGTGGCGGTGCAGGTCAACGGCAAGCTGCGCGGCACCATGACCGTGGCCGCCGGCACCCCTCAGGCGGAGCTGCGTCAGCGCGCGCTGGAGCTACCCCGCATCGTCGAATTGCTCGACGGCGCCGAGCCGCGCAAAGTGATTGCCGTCGTCGACCGCGTTGTCAACGTCGTCCCGTAGCGACCGGAGGTCGCGGCCGCGCCGCTTCCCACCCCGGCGTCCGGCGCCGCGCCCGCAGCGTGCGGGGACGGCATAATCCACCCTCCGCATGAGCAACCTGGCGCCCCTTGCCGTGGGCTTCCGATGCCACTGACGGTCGGCGTCGCCGACGAGGCCGGCGACGATGAGCGCCGTGTCGCCGCCAGTCCGGCGAGCACGCGCGCGCTCGTCGCCGCCGGTCACGCGGTGGTGGTGCAGGCCAACGCGGGCGCGGCGGCCGGCTGGCCCGACGACCAGTACACCGAAGCCGGGGCCGTCATCGCCGGCTCGGCGGCGGAGATGCTGGAGCAGGCCTCGGTGGTGCTGTGCGTCCGCGGCAGCGGTCCCGGCGCGACGTGGCTCGAGGCCGGCGCCTCGCACACCGTTGCGGGAATGTTCGATCCCCTCAGCGACCCCGCCGCAGTGCAGACGCTGGCTGAACGCGGCGCCACCGTCTTCGCCCTCGACCTGTTGCCGCGGATCACCCGGTCCCAACCGATGGACGTCCTCTCCTCCCAGGCCACCGTGGCCGGCTACAAGGCGGTGATCGTGGCCGCCTCACTGTCGCCGCGGCTCTTCCCGATGCTCACCTACGCCGCCGGCACGATCCCACCCGCCAAGGTGCTCGTGCTGGGTGCGGGCGTGGCGGGCCTCCAGGCAATCGCCACCGCGCGGCGGCTCGGTGCCAACGTCAGCGCCTACGACGTCCGCGCCGCCGTCCGCGAGCAGATCGAGAGCCTGGGCGCCCGTTTCGTCGACCTCGCCGACGTGGCCGCCGGCAAAGAGGATGCCTCCGGCTACGCCACCGGGGCGGACGAGGCGGAGCTGGCGCGTCAGCGCGAGGCCCTCGCCAAGGAGATCGCCGCCAGCGACGTGCTCGTGACCACAGCGCTCGTGCCCGGCCAGCGCTCGCCCATCCTCGTGACGGCCGCCGCGATCGAGGCCATGAAGCCCGGTTCGGTCATCGTCGACATCGCCGCCGAGCGCGGCGGCAACTGCGAGGGCACCGTGGCCGGCAAGACCGTCGACATCGGCGGCGTGCTCCTCGTCGGCGCGGAGAACCTCCCGGCCACAGCCCCTCAGGACGCCAGCCAGATGATGGGTCGCAACTACGCCAACTTCATCCTGCACATCGCCAAGGACGGCGAGATCAACCTCGACAGCGACGACCCCATCGTGCAGGGCACCCTGGTGGCTCGCGGCGGGTCCGTCGTGAACGAGCGCGTCGCCGCGCTGCTCGCCGCCTCAGCCGGGGGCGGGAGCGCCAAGCCATGAACATCCAGACCGGGCTTTACGTCTTCCTGCTGGCCTCCTTCCTCGGATTCGAGCTGATCCGGCGTGTGCCCCAGTTGCTGCACACCCCGTTGATGTCCCTCACCAATGCGATCAGCGGCATCGCGCTCGTCGGTTCCATTGTCATCGTGGGCAGCTCGCAGTCCGTGACCACCACTGTGCTGGGGACGATCGCCATCGCCGCCTCGGCCTCCAACGTCATCGGCGGTTTCCTGCTGACCGACCGCATGCTCCGCATGTTCCGCAGGCGCCGCTGATGCGCGACACCATCGCCCAGTACCTGTACATCGTGGCGGGGCTGGCGTTCGTCTTCGCGATCAAGTGGATGACGGCGCCGACCACCGCGCGACGTGGTGTCCTCGCCGGCGAGCTGGGGATGGTGATCGCCGTGGTGGGGACCTTTGTGCGTCCCGAGGTGACCCAGTTCACCTGGATCATCGTCGGCCTCGCCGTCGGCGCCGCCATCGGTGTGCCCCTGGCGGCGTTCGTACCCATGACGGCGATGCCCCAGCGGACGGCGCTGTCACACGCCTTCGGCGCCATGGCGGCCACCCTCGTCGGCATCGCCGAGTACATCCTGCGCCAACCCCACCTTGACCGATTCACCATGGTGGTGCTCGGTTTCGAGGTGCTCCTCGGCGGCCTCACGATTACCGGCAGCCTCATGGCCTTCGCCAAGCTGCAGGAGTTGATCCGCGGGCGGCCGATCGTCTACCGGGGCCAGAACATCGTCAATCTCTCGATCCTTGCCATCGCCCTCGCCGGCATCGTCTGGCTGGCGATCGACCCGACGGCGGCCATCGTCTTCGGGGTGGTGGTGGCGGCGGCGGTGGCGTTCGGGGTCCTCCTGATCATCCCCATCGGCGGCGCCGACATGCCCACCGTCATTGCCCTGCTCAACTCCTACGCCGGCCTCTCCGCAGTGGCGATGGGCTTTGCCCTTGACAACAAGGTGCTGGAGATCGCCGGCGCGCTGGACGGCTCCTCCGGCTTCATCCTCGCCGTGATCATGTGCCGAGCCATGAACCGCAACTTCCGCAACATCCTCTTCGGCGCATTCGGGCAGGTGACCATGACCGCTCACGACGCCGAGGTTGACGACAGGCCGGTGCGCAGCGGCACCAGCGTGGACGGAGCGGCCATCCTCGACGGCGCGCGCCTCGTGGTGATCATCCCCGGCTACGGCATGGCGGTGGCCCAGGCGCAGCACAAGGTTCGCGAGCTGTCCGACTCGCTGGAGCGCAGCGGCACCCAGGTGCGTTTCGCCATTCACCCTGTGGCCGGGCGCATGCCCGGGCACATGAACGTGCTCCTTGCCGAGGCAGACGTGCCCTACGACCACATGGTGGAGCTTGAGGAGGCCAACGAGCTTCTCTCTCGCGCCGATGTCGCCATCGTCATCGGCGCCAACGACGTCACCAACCCGGCCGCCAAGAACGAGCCGGGCAGCCCCGTGTACGGCATGCCGATCCTCGACGTGGACCGAGCCGGCAGCGTGCTGGTGATCAAGAGGAGCATGGCCCCCGGCTTCGCGGGCATCGGCAACGAGCTGTACCACCTGGCCAACACCACGATGCTGTTCGGCGACGCCAAGCAGGTGGTCGGCTCGCTGGTCAGCGACCTGGGCCAGTCCCGCTAGCCTTCGGCAGTCACTGCCGAGCGGCGCAGCACCATCGGGGTGTGGGGCATGTTGTCCTCGTCGAAATCCTCCCCGCAGCGCTCGAACCCCATCGACCCGTACCACGGAGCCAGCCGGGCCTGCGCCGAGATGCGCACCGGTCCCGTGGCCACGCTGAGGGCGTGGCGCATGAGCATGCCGCCGAGACCGCGGCCGCGGTGGCTCGGGGCGGTGACCACCCGTCCGATCCAGGCGGTCCCATCAGTTCCCGGGTACATGCGCAGGTAGGAGACAACCTCTCCGTCGTCCTCGACCCAGACATGCTGCGTCGAGGGGAGGATGTCACGGCCGTCCAGCTCGGGATAGGGGCAGTCCTGCTCGACGATGAACGTGTCGACGCGCAGGCGGACGATGTCGTGGAAGGTGCGCGCCGAGACTGTGTCGAAGGTCGCCGAACGGATCGCTGGGGAGGTCACGGCTGGCAGGGTAGGGGCTGTGGCATACGCTGGGCGCCCGTCGCCGGGGCGGGCGATGTGCCACCGAGTCGGTACCATCCCCCAGCCATCGAGATCGAGGACGACGCGGGGCGGCGCAGCGTGCCAGGACCTCGCCTGCTCAGGGGCTCGGCTGACGAGACACTCGCTGCCGAACTGGTCGAGGGATTCAACGCAGCCTCGGACACCGACGCAGCCGCGGTGGAGCGGATCAAGACCGACATCCTCCGCCTCGCCTCCCACGAGCTGCGCACCCCTCTCACCGTCCTCAACGGCTACCTCTCGCTGCTCCGAGCCGGCTTCTTCGGCAGTCTGTCCGAGTCGGTCGACCGGGTCATGCAGATCCTGGAGCGGCGAACCGCGGAGATGAACGCGCTGGTCAACGACATGCTCGTCGCCGCTCGTGTCGCGGACCCGCAGGCACCGACCGAGGCGGAGACGCTCGACCTCCGCATCCTGGTGCGCGACGCGGCCGACTCGGTGGCGCCCCGCGCCTCTGGCCGTCACACCCTCCGCGTGGAGCTGCCGGGGGAGGCGGTGCCGGCCCGCGTCGACGCCGACCGGATCCTGCTCGCCGTGCGCAACATCCTCGACAACGCCTTGAAGTACTCACCGAGCGGGGGCGAGGTGAGGTGCTCGGTGGACGCCGCCGACGGCTGGGCGCGCGTCCGCGTCACCGACCACGGCCTCGGCATCGCCCCCGATGATCGCGAGAAGCTGTTCACGCGCTTCGGCCGTGTGCTGACCCCCGCCAACTCCCACATCCCCGGGATCGGGCTCGGTCTCTACTTCAGCCGCGAAGCGGCCCGCCGCTACGGAGGCGACGTGGCCCTGGTTGATGGAGAGGAGGGTGGCGGGAGCACCTTCGAGCTGAGCCTGCCCCTCGCGCACTAGCCACAGTCGCCCCTCACCCAGGGAGATCCGCGCGATCAAGACCCGCTGGCGTTGGGGGCGTCATCGTCAGCGGGGTAGCGCAGGCCGACCGCTGCCCGCCAGCGGTCCAGGGTGCGCATGTTGCCGAGGCTGTCGGCCCAGGGCATCTGCCACGCCTCCTGAATGTTGGCGTGGAGTGCCTCACCGACGATGTCGACTTCGAGGACGGCCTGCGCAGCCGAAGCTGGGACATTGATGAGTTCGGGGTTGCGCCCGGGGCGATGCAGCGCGATCGCGTCATGTGCTGTCAGTTGCCATGGATTCTCGACTCGGATCAGTCCCTCTGACCCGGCGATGACCAGGCTCCGCTCCAGCCTGCACCGAAGCGCACATTCAATGACGCCGACGACACCGCTGGCGAAGCTCATGGTCGCCGCCGACCAATCGTCGGTCCCCGCATGGGTGTTGATCCTTGCCGCCGCGGCCACCATCTCAGGTTCGGCAGCGCGCCGCTCGATGGCACCGGCGATCAGCCGAACCAACGACGCCGGGTAGCAACCCAGATCAAGGATCCCTCCACCGGCCAGGTCCCTCTCCACGAGCCTGCCCACCTGGGTGTCGCCGATGTCCATCCCAAAGCTTGCGCGCAGAACCCTTGGCTCGCCGACGGCGCCTTCGCGGACAAGCTCGACAAGCTTCCATGTCTGGGGATGCGCCCTGTACATGAACGCCTCCCTGAGGAAGACGCCCTTGTCGCGCGCGGCCTTGACAACCGCCTCGGCCTCCCACGCGGCAACGGTCAACGGCTTCTCACAGAGGACATGCTTTCCCGCAGAGATGGCGGCCAATGTCCACTGGCGGTGCGATGAGTGTGGTGTGGCCACGTACACAACGTCGATGGAGTCGTCGCCCAGCAGCTCCTCATAGCTGGCGAGCACGCGCAGGTCGGCAGGCAAGCCGTCCCGCGGAAAGGCGGCTGCCCCCTCGCGAGATCGGCTGGCGACCGCGCAGAGACGCCCCGACTGGGAGGCGACGATGGCCCGCGACAGCTTTTGCGCGATCCTGCCGGTGGCGAGCACCCCCCACCGGAGCCTGTTGCCGCCGCGCGGTGCTGGGTGCATCGGCCGAAGCCTAGTGGCGAGGCAGGCGGCGCTGGCGTTCGGCCCCTTACCTCCGTCCGGGCTCGTACCTTGGTCTGGCCCACCCCCGCCCGGCCACTCCCCGCTCGGCTCCAGTACCCACGGGGCTATAAACGGGACATGAGCCAGCGCCACGCCCCCTGCCTGGCGACGATCCGTGCGGACGCCGTCGCGTACCGCCCGGGCGTGACCGCGGCTGCACCATGACGCGACGCACCGGCGCCCTTGCCGAGACCGACGCTCGGGAGACGCTGACGCCTGCCCGACTGCGCGAAGACCGCCTCCGGCGCGTGGCCGGCGGTCAGGGTCTGGTGCTGCAGAGGAGCGGGCCACGTGGGTCCGGCGCTGCCGAGACCACGGGGTGGTGGCTGGTCGATCCCAACCTCCGGGCCGTTGTGTACCCGCCCAACCTGGCTAGGGGCGCAAGCGCGTCGCTCGACCAGGTTGAGAGGTGGCTCGTGCAGGGGTCGAAGCCGATGACCAAGCAGCGCTACATCCTCTGGCGGTCCGCGGGGCTCACGACCGACGTCGGCCGGCCGTACGGCAGGACGATCAAGACCGGCCACCAACGCTGACGGCCAGCTGGATTTCGGTGCCCTTTGGACGGTTCGCTACCGTACAGACGGGTCGGACCCTCGCGGCGATCATCCGACCCGATGGAGGAGCGACAGGACATGTCCTGGGCCGAGAACGACGCCTGCGCAACGTGCGGCCGGACACTGCTGCCCCTGACCTACGCCATTCCCGTTCACGACGACCCGCGAGGTCGGAATCGGCCGCTGCGAAAGTGCTCCGGCTGTGGCCAGCGGTACCCAGCAAGCGACGACGAGAGCTGGCAGTTCGTCGATTTCTGACCGCCGCAGGCGGCCACGACCGGTCTCTCAGACGCGGCGCAACACCAGCAGCGAGCGCGAGGACACGCGCAGGGGCTTGGCTGCCTCGACGACACGGGCGCGCGCAGGCGGGGTGCCCTGCGCGGTGTTGAGCAGCACCTCCCAGTGGTCGCCCCAGCCGCTCGGCAGCGTCCACAGCTTGTCCTTGTGGTGGGAGTGGACGATAAGCAGGAGCGTGTCGCCGCGAATCCGGTGGCCGTCGGCTGTGTGGTCGGGGATCTCGTCGCCGTTGAGCAGCATGCCGAGCGAGCGACGCGACTCATCGTCCCACTCAGCCTCAGTCATCTCAACACCGTGGTCGTCGAGCCACACAACGTCCTTGCGGCGCTGGCCTCTTCCCACCTGGCCGGCGAAGAAGCGCTGGCGGCGCAACACCGGCTGCTCGGCGCGCAGCGCGATCAGGTGTCTCGTGTAGTCGAGCAACTCCCGGTCGGTGTTCGCCCAGTCCAGCCAGGAGGTCTCGTTGTCCTGGCAGTAGACATTGTTGTTGCCGCTCTGGGTGCGACCCATCTCATCACCCGCGACGATCATCGGACACCCCACCGACAGGATCAGGGTCGCCAGGAGATTGCGCTGCTGTCGCTGGCGCAGCGCCTGCACCGCGGGATCGTCCGTCTCGCCCTCCACGCCGCAGTTCCACGAGCGGTTGTCGTCGGTGCCATCGTGGTTTTCCTCGCCATTGGCCTGGTTGTGCTTGTCGTTGTAGGAGACCAGGTCGCGCAGCGTGAAACCGTCGTGCGCGGTGACGAAATTGATGCTGCTGAAGGGAGAGCGGCCATCGCCCTGGTAAAGGTCACTGCTCCCCGTCAGCCGGGCGGCCAGCTCGCCGACACCGGCAACCTGGCCACGCCAGTAGTCGCGTACGCAGTCACGGTACTTGCCGTTCCACTCCGCCCAGCGCACCGGGAAGTTGCCCACCTGGTAGCCACCCTCGCCGACGTCCCAGGGCTCGGCGATGAGCTTGACGTGGGCAAGCGTAGGATCCTGGTGGATGATGTCGAAGAAGGCCGAGAGCCGGTCGACGTCGTAGAACTGTCTGGCCAGCGCCGAGGCGAGGTCGAACCTGAAGCCGTCGACATGCATCTCGCTGACCCAATAGCGCAGCGAGTCCATGATCATCTGCAGCGTCGACGGTGAGCCGGCGTTGAGGCTGTTGCCGCAGCCGGTGACGTCGTAGTAGAAGCGCGGCTTCTCCTCGACGAGGCGGTAGTAGGAGCGGTTGTCGACGCCGCGGAAGCAGAGCGTCGGTCCCATCTCGCTCCCCTCAGCCGTGTGGTTGTAGACGACATCGAGGATCACCTCGAGACCGGCGGCGTGCAACGCCTTGATCATCGCCTTGAACTCGACGACCTGCTCACCCTTGTCGCCGGCGCTGGAGTAGCGGGCCTCAGGCGCGAAGTAGCCGACGCTGTCGTAACCCCAGAAGTTGCGCAGGCCGTGGTCGACGAGGTGCTGAGGGTCGACGAACTGGTGCACGGGCATCAGCTCGACCGAGGTGATGCCCAGGGTGGTGAGGTGTTCGATCGCCGCCGGGTGTGCGAGCCCGGCGTAGGTGCCGCGCAGCTCTTCCGGGATGCCGGGATGGCGCATCGTGAAGCCCCGCACATGGGTCTCGTAGATGACGGTGTCGCTCCAGGGGACGTCCGGGCGGTGCTCACCGGTCCAGTCGAAGCTGTCGTCGACGACGACGCTGTGCGGCATGTGCCCTGCGGAGTCCAACCTGCTGATCTGGCCGTCGCCTCTGCCCCACCCATAGCCGAACACTTCCGGGCCCCAGCGGACCGAGCCGGTGATGGCACGTGCGTAGGGATCGAGCAGCAGCTTGTTGGGGTTGTGGCGCAGTCCGCGGTTGGCGTCATAGGCGCCGTGGACGCGGTAGCCGTAGCGCGTGCCCGGGCCGACGTGGGGGATGAGCCCGTGCCAGACCAGGTCGGTCTGCTCCACGAGGTCGTATGCGGCCAGCATCCCGCCCGCCTCGTCGAGGAGGATCAGCTCGACCGCATCGGCATCGGAGGCGAAGAGGGCGAAGTTGGTGCCGTCGTCGCGGATGGTGGCGCCGAGCGGGTAGGAGCGACCGGGCCACGCCGCGATGTTGCCGTCGGTCATGCGTCCCTTTCGAGCAGCGCCACCGGGAATCGGCCGAGCAGGCCCTCGAGCCCTGCCCGGCCGCCGCCCACCCAGGAGCCGTCGCAGAGGTTGTGCCAGCCGCCGTCGGGCAACGCGATGATGGTGTCTCTCCACTGGCCGCTCCGCGAGAGGGCGCGGCGTTGTGCGATCGCGATCACCGCCGCGGGTTCTCCCCGGGTGAAGGCGACGACATCATCGGCAAACGCGCCCTCGGCGCGCACCGGCACGTATGTTCCGAACTCGCCGAACGCCTCCGGGCGGCGCCGGCGCACGGCCAGGGCGTCGCGAGTGAGGAGCAGCTTGGCGGCGCCGCCGGCGGGGTCGGCCGCCCATGCGTCGGCCGCCGTCTGGGCGGCGCCGGCAGCCAGCATCGACCGACGGAGGGCGTAGTCGACCGGGCGACGGTTGTCGGGGTCGACGAGGCTGAGGTCCCACAGCTCACAGCCCTGGTAGACGTCGGGAACCCCGGGACAGGTCAGTTTGAGCAGCGCCATGCCCAGCGAGTTGACACGGCCCCAGTGCTCCAGCGAGGACACGAAGCCCTCGAGGTCGGCGACAAAGCCCGGGTCGTCGAGGATCCCCGTGACAAACGCCGCGAGCGCTGTGTCATAGGCCTCGTCCAGTTGCAACCAGCTGGTCTGGCGCTTGGCCTCGTGCGCGGCCTTGTCCATGTAGGCGACAGCGCGCTCCGTGGAGAGAGGGAACGCACCGACCAGCGTCTGGTAGAGCAGGTACTCCATGGATGCGTCGGGCATGCCGTCGCGGCGGTGGCGATCGTTCATGGCGCGCCAGCGCCGCACCGCCGAAGCCCACTCCTCGGGCATCTCGCTGAGCAGGTCGATGCGGCAGCGCACGTCCTCGCTGCGCTTGGTGTCGTGCGTCGACGTCGCCAGCAGCGTCAGCGGCCGGCGTTCCTGGACGCGCGCGTTGCGCGCGTGGAAGCCAGGGACGTCGGTGCCGAGGTGCGCCGGCGAGTCGCCGACCTCATTGCACGAGACCAGGACCAGGTGGCGGTAGTCGGCCGTGTCCTCAACGCCCTTGGCCATCGCCGTTGCGCAGAGTTGCTGCAGGCGCATCACCAGGTCGCTCTCGGCGAGATGGGTGTCCTCGTCCGCGGTGGCCACATCCTCCGGCTCGCCGAGCACGAACAGGTCGCAGATGAAGTCGAGAAGGCGCGGGTCGACCTCGGGAGCGTTGCCCTTGGCCTCGGCGACCGCCTCGCGGACGATGGCGACGTCGGTCGGCGACGGCGGCGGATCGCGGGGGTCGACGTAGGTGCGGTACACAGGGGTTGCGGCGACCAGTTCGACGATGGCGTCGCGCATCTCCGTGCGGGTGTGGTCGCGCTGCGCTGGGTATGCCTCACACACATTGGCGAGCAAGCCGGTGATGCGCTCGACGTCGCTGACCAGCACCGAGCGCAACACCTCGCGCTTGCTCTCCAGCGCGGTCAGGGCGAAGTCCGACGTCTGGCCGGTGACCTCCTCGTGGAGGGCCTCCAGGCCGGTGCGGCCGGACGGGTCGACGAAGAGGCCGTTGACATCGGCGAGGAAGTCATAGCCGCTGCTGCCGTCGAGCGCCCAGGGTGGCGGCTCCTCGTCGCGCCGCAGGATCTTCTCGCCGAGCAGCCAGGTCTCCGGCGTGGTGGCGTCGCGCAGCCGCTGCGCGTACTGCAGCGGTCGCCGCAGACCGTCGATGTGGTCGACGCGCAGGCCGTCGACGTCGCCGCGGCGCACCAGGTAGGACACCAGCGCCGTGGCCGTCGCGAAGACTTTCTCATCCTCGATGCGCAGCGCCACCAGCGTGTTGATGTCGAAGAAGCGGCGGTAGTTGACCTTCTCGACCGCGGTCCGCCAGCGCGCGAGGCGATGGTGCTGGTCGTTGAGGATGCGGTCCAGCGCGGCGACATCGCTGTTGATCCCGTTGAGGACGGTGTCAACGGCCGGTCCTGCCTCGCCCTCGAGAAGGGCGGCGGTAGCCCTGGTCAGAGCGGCGCGATCGGTCGCGCGTGTCCGCCTCGTGGCAGCGTCAGTCCCCGCCGGCAGCGCGGCGACGCGCGTGCCCAGCGCCACCGCCACCGGGTGGTGGCTGGCCGCGAGCAGCGCTGCGATCGTCTCCACTGACAGCGGATACCGGCTGTCCGCGAATGCGATGAGGATCGTGCCATCCTCGCGGACCAGCTTGATCAGGCCATCCTCGAGGACGCGCCCCACCTGGTCTTCGAGCACCGGCAGCAGAATGCGGTGGCGCTGCCCCGGCTCGTCCGCCTCCCAGTCGATGTCGAAGAACGCCGCGTACGGCGACGCCGGCCCGTCGGCGAGCACGTCCCACCACCACACGTTGCGGCGGTCGGCGACCGACATGTGGTTGGGGACGATGTCGAGCACCTGGCTCAGGCCGTGCGCGCGCAAGGCGTCGCACATCACACCATATCCCTCCGCGCCGCCGAGGTCGTCGCTGAGTTGTGTGGGATCGACGACGTCGTAACCGTGGGTGCTCGCCGCCGCCGCCTGCGTGTACGGCGAGCAGTACACGTGGCTGATCCCGAGGTCGGCAAGGTACCCCGCCTGCTCAGCGACCGCTGCGAAATTGAAGTCGGGGCGCAGCTGCACCCGGTAGGTTGCACGTCGCTGCGGCGGCGCGGAACGGTCGTCGAGTGTCATCCGCTCACAATCACGTGAGTCTCTGCAGACGTTGAATCATCGAAGTATGAGGGTGTGGTCACCGTGAACCCCTGCCGGGTCTGGGCGCCCCGGGCAACGCATGTCGAGCTGGTGACACGCGGTCAGCGCCTACCCCTCGAGGCGGTGGCGGACGGATGGTTCGAGCTTGTCGACGGCCACCTCGCGCCCGGTGACGACTATTCGTTCATCCTTGACGGGGGCTCGCCGCGCCCCGACCCGCGCTCGTCGTGGCAGCCGCACGGCGTGCACGGCGCGTCGCGCGCGGTGGACCGCGACGCCTTCGTCTGGACGGACGCGTCATGGCGCGGACGGTCGCTTGGCGACTGCGTCGTGTACGAGCTGCACATCGGCACCTTCAGCGATGCCGGCACCTTCGACGGCGCCATCGAGCACATCGGCGCGCTTGTGGACCTCGGTGTCGGGGCGGTCGAGGTGATGCCGGTGGCAGAGTTCCCGGGCGCGCGGGGATGGGGCTACGACGGCGTCCATCTCCACGCGGTTCACGACGCCTACGGTGGCCCCACCGGGCTCAGCCGCTTCGTCGACGCCTGTCACGGCGCCGGCTTGGCCGTCGTCATGGACGTCGTCTACAACCACCTCGGCCCGGACGGCAATCATCTGCCGGACTTTGGACCCTACTTCACCGACCGCCACCGCACGCCGTGGGGCGAGGCCATCAACTACGACGGCGCCGACAGCGACGAGGTGCGCCGCTTCGTCGTCGACAACGCGCTCATGTGGCTGCGCGACTACCACTGCGACGGACTGCGCCTCGACGCCGTGCACGCCATCGTCGACACCTCGGCCGTGCACCTTCTCGAGGAGATCACCGAGGCGGTCCATGGTCTGTCTCGCCGCCTCGGCCGGCCCCTCTGGGTCATCGCCGAGAGCGACCTCGGCGATCCTCGCGTGGTCACCGACGCGGCCCAGGGAGGCCTCGGTTGCGATGCCCAGTGGAGCGACGACTTCCACCACGCGTTGCACGCCAGCCTGGCCGGGGAGACCAGCGGCTACTACGCCGATTTCGGGTCCGTCGAGGCCGTCGCGCGGACCCTGCGCGACGTGTTCTTCAACCCCGGTGGGTACTCAGCCTTCCGCCGACGTCGCCATGGACGGCCGGTCGGCGACCTCGCAAGCACGCGTTTCTTGGGCTACATGCAGACGCACGACCAGGCCGGCAATCGCGCCCGGGGCGAGCGCAGCGCCGCGCTGATGTCGACCGGGAGACTGCAGATCGCCGCTGCCCTGGTCCTGCTCGGGCCCTTCGTCCCCATGCTCTTCGCAGGGGAGGAGTGGGCGGCGTCGACTCCGTTCCAGTACTTCACAGACCATCAGGACCCCGAGCTGGCGCGGCTGGTCTCGGAGGGCCGCCGTAGCGAGTTCGCCTCGTTCGGCTGGGACCCGTCGCTGATCCCCGACCCACAGGACCCGGCCACCTTCGAGCGGTCGAAGCTGCGCTGGGCGGAGCGCGACGAGGAACCGCACGCCACCGTGCTGCGCTGGCACACCGACCTCATCGCCCTGCGCTCGCGCACACCGTCGCTGCGCGACGGCGACAGAAGCGCGCTCCAGATCGAGTTCAGCGAAGCGGGACGCTGGCTGGTGATGCGCCGCCCCGGCGTGATCGTCGCCTGCAACTGGGGAGACCACGCCGCGGATCTTCCCCTGCCGGCGTCGGCCGTGGCGCTGAGCAACGGTGACGTGGCGCTGTCGCCGCACGGGGTGGCCGTGCTCCCCGACGGCGTGGTGGTGGCACTGACCTGATCGCATCGACGCGGCGGCGGCGCGTCAGCCGGCGAGCCGCCGCCGCGGAGGCTAGGCGAGGGTTGCGCTGAGCCCGGTGATGCCGGCCTGACGGAGCAGGGCACGGGTGGCGGTGACCCGGCAGGCGAGCATCTCGAGAACCTCGTCGAGGCGTTCACGGAGTTCGGAATTGAGCGCGATCGGGTGGTTGTCGATGTCGCGGAGGAGGGCGGAGAGACGTACAGCCTTCTGGTCGATGTGGGCGACGATCTCGTGCGGGCTCTCGATCGTCGCGGCGATCTGACTTGGCTCCATGCAGATACCTCCGTGGTGTGCCGCTGCGCAAACAGCCGGCCCCGGCGGCCGACCCGGTCACCTCCTAGCCTAGGCGTCGTGCGCTCCGCTCGCAAGGCCCGCGATCCCGCGCGGGCTCGCCGCCGCCCGTGCTCGGTCGCGACGTCCCTGTAAACTGGCAGGCCACCGGAGGAAGGCAGCCTGCGCGGATGGCGGAACCGGTAGACGCGCGGGACTTAGGATCCCGTGGGGCAACCCGTCCGAGTTCGACTCTCGGTCCGCGCACCATCGCCGCAGTCACCCCTGGGAGCCCACCGTGAGCACAGTCACCCCGACCACCGACACCTCAGACATCTCTGTCGCCGTGGAGCGGCAGCCGGAGTCGCGCGTTCAGATGCGCGTCGAGGCGCCCGCCTCCGAACTGGAGGCCGCGGTCACGGCGGCAGTGCGCCGCCTGGCGGGGCGCGTCCGCCTCCCCGGCTTCCGTCCCGGCAAGGCTCCCGTGGCGATGGTGGAGCGCGCCGTGGGCTGGGAGACGGTGCGCCAGGAGGCGATCGACGCCCTCATCCCCGCCCTCTACTCGCGCGCCCTCGAGCAGACCGGGGTCACCCCCGTCGAGGATCCTCAGCTCGACTTGGAGCCCGTGGATCGCGGCAACCCTGTGGTCTTCACCGCCACCGTGACGGTGCGGCCGGACGTCGTCCTCGGCGATTATCACGGTCTGCGCGTCGATGTCCCCTCCACGGAGGTGACCGACGAGCAGGTGGAGGAGATGGTCGAGGAACTGCGCCGCCGTCACGGCGAGCTGGTCGACGTCGACCGTCCCGCCCAGGCCGGTGACGTGCTGCGCTGCTCGCTGGTGATGCGCCGCGGTGAGGAGGTGGTCAGCGGCGACGATGAGAAGGACCGCGACCTCGACCTCGACCGCGAGCGACTGCTCCCTGGCCTCGCCGACGCGCTCATCGGGCTGACCGCGGGCACGGAGCGGTCCTTCCAGCTGATCCTCCCGGAGGACTTCAGCCAGGAGGAGATGAGGAACGCGACAGTCGATGTCGACGTCAGTGTCAGCGCTGTGCGCGAGCGCATCCTTCCGCCGCTGGACGACAACCTGGCCGCCCTCGACGAGCACGGCACCACGCTCGACGAGCTGCGCGCCCACTACCGCGCCCGCCTCGAGGAGATCAGCGCGGAGCGGGACCGCGAGGCGCTGGAGGGGGCGGCACTCGAAGCGCTCCGCGACCACGTGGCCATCGACCTGCCGGGCTCCATGGTGGAACGCGAGATCGACCGCCAGGTCGGCGAGTTGCAGGTGCGCCTGGAGGCGATGGGGATGCCGTTGGACCGCTACCTCGAGTACTCGGGCTCGAGTCTCGAGAAACTGCGCGGGGAGCGCCGCGAGGCGGCCGTTCAGCGCCTCAGGCTCGAACTGGCCCTCGACGCGCTCGTCGAGGCCGAGGGCATCGAGATCGACGAGGCGGCAGTCGTTCGCGAGGAGCAGCGCCTCGCCCAGGGACGCAAGCTCACCGCTCAGCAGCGCCGCTCGCTGCATCGCGGCACCCACGTCGACCTCGCCCGGCACGCCGCCGGCGACCGGCTCATCGAGATCGTCCGCGGCGACGGCTGAGCTCGGAGATCCCCTCAAAGCGGGGATCCCCGTGTACGCTGCGGCAGCCGTGTGGTGGAATTCTCCCCTGCGTTCCCGTCCCACCCGCCGGCCCGACGGTGGTTGCACTCTCGTCAGGTCCGACGACGACCTTCCTGCCGTGCTCGTGACGCCTCTCGAGGATCTGCCCAGCACTGCCGCCCAGGACCTGCGCGCCGCCGCCCTTCTCGCAGCACAGATCCATGCCGATGGCCCACCCGTGGCCGGTGCCGCGGCGGCTGCGGCGGTGCTCCGCAGGCTCACCGCTCCCACCGACCCGCGCCGTTTCCAGGCCTGGCTGCTGCAGGGCCTCTACCACCGCATGGCGGGCGCCGAGGCGCGCCGCTCGCAGCGCACCGACGCCCTGGCGCGAGCCCACGAGGTGCGCGCGCGCAGCCTGTTGCGCCTCGCCGCGACCAGCCCTGACCGCCTCACCGCCCGCAGGGCGCGAGTCGCGCTCGTCCGCCTCGCCGGCGCCCCCACTGGCTGACTACGCAGAGGCCGATGGATCATCGGGTCGTCCCTATAATGACCCGACCATGACACGCGAAATGACATCGACACCGCAGAACCTGATCCCGATGGTCGTCGAGACAACCAACCGCGGCGAGCGCGCGTTCGACATCTACTCGCGACTCCTCAAGGACCGCATCATCTTCATCGGTACGCCGATCGATGACCAGGTCGCCAACGTTGTCATGGCGCAACTGCTCTTTCTCGCCGGCGAGGATCCCGAGAAGGACATCATGATCTACATCAACAGCCCCGGCGGTTCGGTGTACTCGGGCCTGGCGATCTACGACACGATGTGCTACGTCGAGCCGCGTGTCGGCACCATCTGCATGGGCATCGCGGCATCGATGGCCGCGGTGATCCTCGCCGGCGGAGAGACGGGAATGCGCTTCTCGCTCCCCAACACGCGCGTGCTCATCCACCAGCCCTCCGGCGGCTTCAGCGGCCAGGCGGCTGACATCCAGATCCACGCCCAGGAGATCCTGCGCGTGCGCCGCCGAATCGACGAAATCCTTGCCCACCACACGGGCAAGCCCATTGAGGTCATCAACCGCGACTCCGACCGCGACTTCTTCATGAGCGCCGACGAGGCCAAGGCATATGGCCTGATCGACGAGATCATCCAGGGCAGGCCTCGGTCCGGTGACCCGGCGGCCAAGGTGGAGAGCAACGGCGGGGCCCCTCGCGTGGCTGATGACGGCCCCCAGGCGGGGGGCGGTTCGGCGACGCGCTGACCCGGACGTATGTCGATCGGTTCGTTGCATGAGAGCAGGCGCGACCGCGACAGGGCCGTGGTACGGTGACCGGCGATGACTGAGAGGGACGACAGGCGGCGACACACTCGCTGCTCCTTCTGCGGCAAGGGCCAGGAGCAGGTGCGCAAGCTGGTGGCCGGCCCGGGCGTGTACATCTGCGACCAGTGCATCGACCTCTGCCAGGAGGTCCTCGAGGAGGACAATCGCTCCACCACGCAGAAGCGCGGCAAGGGGGGGATGATTCCCAACCCCCAGGTCATCGCCGCCTCGCTCGACCAGTACGTGGTCGGCCAGGAGCACGCCAAGAAGGTGCTCTCGGTGGCGGTGTTCAACCACTACAAGCGCATCGCCCACACCAAGGCGAACGGCGAGGTTGAGCTACAGAAGTCCAACGTGCTGCTCGTCGGACCCACCGGCTGCGGCAAGACGCTGCTGGCCCAGACGCTCGCCAAGATCATCGACGTGCCGTTCTCCATCGCCGATGCCACCTCCCTGACCGAGGCGGGCTACGTCGGCGAGGACGTGGAGAACATCCTGCTGCGGCTCATCCAGGCCGCCGACTTCGACATCTCCCGCGCCGAGCGCGGGATCATCTACATCGACGAGATCGACAAGATCGCGCGCAAGTCGGACAACCCCAGCATCACGCGCGACGTCAGCGGCGAGGGGGTGCAGCAGGCGCTCCTGAAGATCCTCGAGGGAACCGTCGCCAACGTGCCGCCGCAGGGGGGGCGCAAGCATCCCCACCAGGACTTCATCCAGATCAACACCACCAACATCCTGTTCATCTGCGGCGGCGCCTTCGACGGCCTCGAGCGGATCATTGAGCAGCGTGTCGGCAACCGCACCATCGGCTTCAACAGCAAGCCCCAGGGCAGCCGCAACAAGGTGACCACGCGGATCCTCCGCGAGCTGCAGGCCCAGGACCTCCTCAAGTACGGGCTCATCCCCGAGTTCATCGGCCGTCTGCCCATCAATGTCTCGCTCGACTACCTCGACGAGGAGGACATCATCCGCATCCTCACCGAGCCCAAGAACGCGTTCGTCAAGCAGTACGAGAAGTTCTTCGCGCTCGACGACGTGCAGCTGGTCTTCCACGAGGGCGCGCTCAAGGCGATCGCCCAGAAGGCGCTGGCACGCGGCACCGGGGCGCGCGGTCTCAAGTCGATCATCGAGGACGTGCTCCTCAACAGCATGTTCGAGGTGCCCAGCCGTCCCGACATCAAGCGTTGCGTGATCACTGAGCAGTCCATCACCGACGGCGTCGAGCCGCTCCTGCTCACAGAGGAACCGACCAAGCGAGGCGCCGCCGCCGCCGCCGCCGCCGCCGCCGAACAGTCCGCGTAGCCCGTCCATGACCCTGCGGGGCCGGCTGGGTGCGCTCGCCGTGATCGTGGCGCTTCTCCTGGCGGGATCGGTGGTGTTGCTCCTCTCATCGCGCACCGCCAGTTGCGCGGTGGCGGCGCCGCGGCCTTCCCTCGCCCCGGTCCTCCGTGCCCTCGGCGACTTCGACCAGTCCTACGACGTCACCGACGTTGCCACCCTCGACGACGCGGCCACCCGCGCCGCGGGGGCCCTGCACACCGACCTCATCGGCGCCACGCCCCAGGACGCCGTCGTCGTGGCAGCCGCCCAGCCGGGAGCGCCCGACGCCGTGGTGGTGCCGCTGCGTTCGTCGGCCCCCGCTGCGCCCGGGGAGGCGCCGCTGGCGGGGCTGGTGGTGTTCCTCCGCGACTGCCGGGGGGGCGCCTATTTCAGCAGCGTCGAGGATGATGCCGCCCTCCAGCCGGCTCTTCTCCAGTTCCCCCCGGTGACCAGCGAGCGAGCAGCCGCGCGACTGGGGTCGACAGCGCTGCGCCTCGCCTACACCGGGTCCCCGCTGAGGCCGGAGTGGGTGACCGCCGCGACGCCGGCACGGTCGCTGCCGGCGCGCTGACGCGGCTGCCGCACCCGGCGCCGACGGGTGCACATAATCGCGCGACGTCGACCGCGTGGAGGAGGGAACCGGCATGCGCCTTCGGCGACGCACCGCCGCGGTCGCGACCCTCGCCGCCATCGCCGTGGCGGGATGCGGCTCCGCGGTGCCGTCGCCGTCCCCCTCACGAGCCGCCGGCGCGGTGACAGCGTCGACCGCGTCCGCGGGCGGAGCGATGGCCGGATTCCTGGCCGCTGCTAGCGCCACCGACAGCCGCGGCGTCAGCCGGTGGCTGGCGACCTCGACCGACAGCACCGACCTCGCCGACCTGATCAGCGTGTACGGCGGCTTCGGCAACGGGGACAGCCTCTTCTGGGAGGTCTCCGGCCTGCGCGTCACGGTCGTGACGGCGGTCGACACGACCCACGCGGACGTCACCCTCAACGGCCCCGTCGTGTGGTGCGGCGGCGCGGCCCGCGCCGACCCCTCGGCGACCTGCAGCGACGTCAACAGCGTGTCCGGGCTGCCCAACACCTACGTCGCTCTCAGGGTCGGCGGCAGCTGGAAGGCCGACATCGACGTCGACGCCAGCAGCAGGCTGAGCGGCAACCCGGGTGCGCCGAAGACACCTGAGGCGCCATCGGCGTCAGCCACCTGACGGGGCCGCAGCCCGTTGCGGTGTCTCC
>Ga0208848_1000026_pt1 | contig 27406 bp, 18 predicted proteins | sample NGESurshal072012_2_FD_184455 | JGI IMG/M metagenome (GOLD analysis project Ga0208848, IMG submission 184455) | Arctic peat soil microbial communities from Barrow, Alaska - NGEE Surface sample 210-1 shallow-072012 (SPAdes) | ecosystem: Environmental > Terrestrial > Soil > Wetlands > Peat ... | reverse complement strand
GACACGAGGGGCGCCGTGGCGTAGCCGGAGCCCGGGTTGGTCAGTGTGATGGTGTCCAGGGTCAATGTCGCGGCCGCGGTCGCGCCGCCGCCTGTGGCCGCGAGATCGCTGATCGTGATGGCGGGCGCGTTGGTGTAGCCGTCGCCGGGCGCCGAGATGGCAATCGCCGTGATGGTGAGGGTGGCCGTCGCGCCTGCGCCGGTGCCCGACCCGGTGTCAGAGATGGCGACCGCAGGGGCCGAGGTGTAACCCGAGCCGCCGTTGGTCACTGCGACGGCGGTCACGCCGATCGTCGCGGTCGCCGTGGCGCCCGTCGATGGTGAACCCGTGTCGTTGATCGCGACGGTTGGGGCCGAGCTGTAACCGGAGCCGGGGGCCCCGAGGCTGATCGCGGTCACGCTGATCGTCGCCGATGCGGCGGCGCCAGTGCCGGTGCCGGGGAGCGGGTCGGTGATGGCGATCGAGGGCGCAGAGCTGTAGCCCGAGCCGCCCACAAAGCTGATCGTGTCCAGGCTGATCGTCGAGCTGGCGGTTGCGCCGGTCCCTGTCGTGTCGGTGATGGCCACCGTGGGCGCCTGCGTGAAGAGGGAACCGGCGGTGACGATCGTGAGACCCGTGATGACGCCGGCCGTGACAGTCGCGGTCGCAGTCGCCCCGGTCCCGATGCCACCGACGCCGGTGATCGTCACCGTGGGCGTGGCGCTGTAACTGCTGCCTCCGGCCCCGACCGCGAGGGAGTCGACCCCACCCGAGATCGTGAAGCTGGCGCCAGTCCCGGCGCCGCCGCCGCTCAGGGTGACCACTGGATTGGAGTAACCCGCTCCGTTGGTCGTGAGCTTGGCGCTGTCGAGCGAGCCCGAGACTGTCGCCGATGCGCTGCCACCTGAGAAGCTGACGCTGGGCGAGGTGTAGCCCGCCCCGTTCGTGCCCAAGGTGAGGCTGTCCACAGGGCCCGTGGTGTTGGCTACCGCTCCGCCACCGCCGCCCCCGCTGAAGCCAACCGTGGGCATGGTGTAGTGGCTGCCGGGGGTGACACTGACGGCGTCAACCGCGCCGGACGCAGTGGCGGAGCCGCCGGTGACACTGACGGACGGGATTGTGTAGGCGCCCCCGTGATTGATCACGTGGATGGCGTCCATCTTGCCCGAGACCGTTGCGGTGGCAGTCGTGCCGCTCCCTCCTGGCGCGGAGATGGTGACGATCGGGTTGGTGTAGCCGGACCCGCCGGTAACGCTGAGGCCGCCGGTGGGGCACGTCGGCCCGCTGCCGGGAGTTCCGGGGTTGTCGAGGAACCATTCCGCATCGGTCAGGGTGGTTCCGGCCCCGGAAGTCATGGTGCCGCTCACTGTCAGGTCCTCGATCCCGCTGTTGTTGGGCGGGTTAACCGAAACGGTCGTGACAGGCCCGTTGGGGTTGCCGGCCAGGCCGCCCACGACGTCCAGGTAGGTGAACATGCCGCCGAGGCCGCTGTCGGCGCCGTTGCTGAGGTGAAGGCCGGCGTCGTAGACCGGGACGTGGGTGTACGGCGGGAAGGAGGGATCGATCGTGACGAAGCTGTCGGACACCTGGCCGGGGTTCAACCACTTCGTCGCGACGTCCACCGGGTTCGTCAGCACATAGCTGTCGTCGGCCAGGATCGTCTGGCGCTCGTTGGCGATGGTGATGCCGCGCTCATGCTCACTCAGGTTCGCGTAGTGAAGAAGGAGCACGTCGCCGCTGACGACGTTGATCTTGCCCGATCCCGGGTGGGTTGGGTCGAACGCCTGACCGTTGATCGTGTACTCGCTTGGGCTGAAGTCGACGGGGTCGGAGTTGAACGGGTCGGAGTTGAATGCGGGATCGAACTCGTTGAGAAGCAGGGTGCTCTCGTCGACGAAGGCGCCGGCGCCGTTCGCGTATGCGCAGTTGCAGCCAGTGGGGCCGTCGAAATTCGATGGCCGCACGATCAGGATACCGGCGAGTCCCATCTTCACCTGGCGAGCGCCGTACGGCGTGGGCCCGGCTTCATAGAGGTACGTGCCGGGCGGGAGAGAACCGAAGTTGTAAGTCCTGACGTTGTTTCTGTCGACGCCGCTGAGGTCGGGCTGCGAGCTGCTTGCCGGTACCTCGATGGAGATGCGGTTCGGTATGGCCAGGCCTGCAGGGCCTGCGGGCAGCGCGTTGTGGACGGTGATCTGGATGCTCTCGCCAGCGTTGGCGACGAGGACCGGACCCGGCACCGCGGCGGTCCCGGGTGTGGAGCTCGTCGAGAATCCCCACACCGGCATTACCAAAGGAGCTGAGCCGGGGAAGGTGATCGTTCCGGTCGTCGCCCACAGCTCGCACGTCGCGCTCGTGGCCGAGAGAGTGCAGGGCCCGATTGGCAGCGATGACGCGGGGGCCGCGAGGCCCGCGGCGGCCAGCGCGCTCCCGAGCAGCGACAGCGGCGCCGCGGGCAAGAGCCCAGGGCGCGGTGCGCCCGGCCCTGGAGGGGCGGGATTCGTCACGGTGTGGTTCTTGTGCTTGGGCCCGGGAGCAGGAGTCGGGGTCGGCCCGGGCGGCGGCGTGGCCACTGTGACCGCGCTGGAAATGGCCTGCCGCGAGGACGTTAGGTCCGCCAACCCGGAGGCCTGGCTCGCCGGGGCCCCGGTAACGAGAAGCAACGTGGCCGATCCGGTGACCAGCGCCAGCTTCCTGAGCAGTCCGCGATAGCCGTAAGTTCGGTTTCTCATCAGTTGTAACCCATCCCACCGTTGCACGAGGTGCCGTATTTCTTCTGAAGGCTTGGGGGCGGGTCCACTCGAATGAACGTGAGCATTCCGCCGCCGGGTGCGCCGTAGTTGGTGACCTGGAAGAGCGCGTGGCTGTGGGCGAATATGTACTGCTCACCACACTGGTTCCACTGGGTGGTGCCGTTGCTCAGCGGCAGCTTCTGGCCCAGGTACGGCGATCCGCTCCAGTAAGGGCCGTTGATCAGGTTCTGCTGCTGGGGCTGATTCACACCGATGCCTGGTGCGCAACCGGGGCAGTCCAGCGGGGCGCTCGCGGGATCCCACTGCTGCGCGTCGACCCAGGCGAACGTCACGTCGATCGTCTGGCCCGGTGGCACGACGACGTCGAAGCGGTCGATCGACGTGTTGACCGGCGTGCCGCCCGGACCACCGGTCGGGTTGATCAGCACGCGGCCGTCGAGGCCGATCTCGCTGTCGTGGTCACCGTGCGGGTGGAAGGGATAGCTGACCGGGCCGCCGTTCAGGAAACGGACCACGGACGGCAGGGGGTTGTAATCGGGGTTGGGAGTCCCGTCGGCGAGCGTCGGGTTGGGGTTCGGGCACTGGATCGTCGAGCTGCCCTGGAACGAGTCCGGAGCCGGGCAGGTCGGCGAGATGTGCACCAGGGCCCCGTACGGCTGCGTCGGCACGGACGTGGAGAAGTTGGGCGTGAGGTCGTCAGGGAAGCTGCGGCCGTTGATCATCCAGTACCGCGCCTGGTACTGCGTCATGTCAAAGACATGAAGCAGGTTCGGGTCGGCGAATGTCGCGGGCATGCAGGTCAGAGGCGCTTCGCCCGATCCGTCGGGCGCGGTCCACGTCATCATGCCAGTCTTCTGGTCGGTCGCTATGGAGCCACCTGAGCCGCTCGCCTGGAAGAGCTGCTGGCAGGTCGCCAGCTCGAGCGTGTGGTGCATGTGAGGGTCGATCTCGGTCAAAAGGTGCATGAACTCGTGGGCGGGGCTGTACGCGGTGGAGCACGCGTCGTACACGAATGCGATCGTGGTCGGCGGAGCTTTCGGACTCTGAGCGGGAGTGCTGCCGTCGCAGTAGGCCGCCGAAACCTTGGTCGGCCGCACGATGAGGGCCCCGACCATTCCCATCAGCACCTGGAGCTGCGGATTGGTTCCGCTTTCGTAGAGGAACGTGCCGGGGTGATCCGCCACGAAGGTGTACGTGACCGCACCTCCGGGCATCGCCGGCGTGGACAGGCTGCTGATCGCAGGGTCCACGGACCCGTCGGCAAGAGTCGGGAGGGAGGCCGCCGCGCCGTTTACTTTGACCTGGGTCAAACCCGGGAAGTTGAGGGACGTTGGCACCGGCAGACCGTCCTTGAGCGTGATGGTGACGGTGTCGCCCTCGTTCACGCACAGGGTCGGGCCGACGTACTGGAAGGAGTTGCTGCCCAGGGAGTAGCCCCACATGAAGATGCTGTTGCCGTCAGGCGTTGAGATGTAGCCGTCCGTCGCGTTCAGCACGAAGCTCGAGCTCGGGTTCGCGTTGCAGGCAACGCCTTCCGAGATAGCGGGTGCCTGGGCGCTGCCCTGGACCGGTATCAGGAGCGAAGCCAGGACGCCGATCAGGGCAAGCGGCAGCCACCACGAACGCGAGGCGCGCCAGTTCGTCAGCTTTCTTCGCACGCCCATCACAGCCGTTCCGTCCCCGGTGCCCATGTCTCTACCCACCCTGTGCTGCTTCCAAAAAGTCCGGAGGAGTACGAGGCGAACGTGCCTGCAGGTCGCGTCTGAGCCGGCAAGGTTCCAGCGGGGTAGACGTGGACTTCGGTCCGCATCCCGCCGTAGCCGTCGCCGTCTCCGGCGGTGTCGATGTTCTTCAATGTGAACCCGTAGTTGCGGTCGTAGAGGGCATAGCGGTCCGGGCGCGTCGCGCTCGCCGAGCTGGAGGCCGCGGGCGCGGTGATGATCAGGTCGCGGCTCTCGCCCGGCCCGAGGTCGACCCGGTTGGTCGTCCACTGGATGTCGCCACGCGTGCCCGAGGACACGGGTCCGCCGTAGTCCACGCCGTAGTCGAGACGGCCGGCGAACAGAGGCTTGGCATCCCGGCCGACGACGGTGAGCGGCAGGCCCGGAAGCATGAGGCTGTGCTCCTCGAAGCCGAGGCTCGCGATCCGGATCAGGATCCGCTCGCCGGCGTTGGCCTGGATCAGCGACGAGTTGGGATTGAAGCGCAGCCGCTCCGGACCCGCGGCCAGCGGACTCGGCAGGAGGTTCGGCAGCATCGGGTCGAAATGCGGCTGGATGGTGTCTGGCCACGCGCGGCCGTTCATCAACCGGAACGTCGGCTTGTAGTCCGTCCAGTCCGTGTCCTGGTTGTGCGCGTCGTTCCAGTGCGCGTGAGCGTCGTACTCGGTGATGATCATCGCGAACTCGCGGTCGTACCAGGACTGCATCGCGGAAGGCAGACCGGCCGGGTCGTTGAACGCGGCCCGCTGGCCCTGCGGCCCGGACAGCTGGCTCGACCTGATGAAGATCACGCCGTACAGACCCATGTGCACGTGCTCCACGTCGTCGATGTGGCAGTGGTACATGTACGTGCCGGGGTCCTCGGGGATGTACCTGTAGATCAGCTCCCGGCCGATCGCCGCCGCGACCGAGGTGTCGGGCACGCCGTCGAAATAGACGATCTGGTTGGTGAACCCGTGGAAGTGGATGGTGTGGTTGTCGGGGGTGCCGGTCGGTCGATTCTGCTCGCCGAGGTTGTGCAGGTGCAGGCGGAAGTCGGTGCCCTGGTCGGCGAACAGGATCGGCGCCGCCAGCTGCCCCCGGCCCTTCTGGGCGAACATCGAAGCCTCGTGCATAGGTACCCAGGGCACGTTCCGGTCGTTTCCTTGGTAGTCGCCTCGACTTTTTGGGTCCGGCATCATCAGGTTGCGAATGCCGAAAACGAACGCGTTGCGGTTGGCGGGCGCGCCTGGATCCGGCCAGAAGGGAGGAAGTGGAGCTGCCTTGTCCGGCATCGAGACCCAACCGTCGGTGAAGCCGACGTGCTGCTCCTTGATCGGCAAAGGCAAAGTGGTCGAGGCGAGGAGTCGCGCGCTCAGATGACGCGCGGCCTGCTGTTGGACCAGCCCAACGGCTCCCACTCCGCCGACCCCGATGACGGCCGCCGCCTTGAGGAAGCTTCGGCGGTTGATAGGTGTCCTCCAGTCGCGTCGTTCGCTCATCTTCCTGTCACCTGGTAGGCGCCGGCATCCACGAGAGCGGTCGGGGCCGGCCTGTGGAAGTTCTCGATGTCGTCCGTGGGCACGGGTGAGGGATTCATCGTCGTCGAGGTCGGGTTGAAGCCGATCTTCTGCGCCGGCGATCCGAGCGCGATGCGGTAGCTCGCGATGTTGAACAGGTCGGGCGGCAGGTCGACCGTGATGATCGCGGCCGGGCGGAACCTGAAGTACGTGCGCATCTGCACCACGCTCAGGCTCGTCGCGTACGGGTTCACGAGCTTGGGCGCGTTGTAGGCCGCCGCAGCGCAGGAGTTGGCGTCGGTCGGCACGTTGCTGCACAGGCCACCCGTGGCCGGCGGCGCGCTGACCACGTTGCCGCCTCCGTTGATGTACTGCTGGGTGGGCGCCGACGGCGACGACCCGATCTGCGAGGAGCGGACCGTGAGAAGTGCGCTCGCGTCCGTGCTGCCCACGTCCCAGAAGTTCATCGTGGACGTGTCGCCCGGCATGCCGATCTGCGCCACTCCCGAGCTGCCCGACCACGAGCCTGCGCGGTTGTACCAGAGGATGTCGTTGAGGATCTGCGCGTTGCTGAAGCGGGGCCACGTGGATGTGCCCATCCAGCTGGGCACCTGGGTCTTGTACGTGGTCGCGAGCAGCACGTTGAGGCCGGCGCTGTTGATGTCGACGGCGATTCCAGCCGGGGCCGGCAGACCATCGCTGGTCGTTGCGGTCGCGGTCGTGACGTTCTGGGCGATGGTGTTGTTGACGATGTTCACGACCGGGTCGTCACTCAGAGAGATGGCGCCCCCCTCGTGGGCCGACACGTTGTTGGAGATGACGTTGTCATTGATCGAGATCGGGGACAGGCTCTTGCTTCCAGCCGTGCCCATGATGCGCATGGCGCCGCCGTCGTCCTGCGCCATGTTGTCGCTGATGTAGTTGTGGTCGATGCTGACCGCTCCCGTGCCGTTCGTGACTCCCGTGGCACTGGGGACGACGGTCCCGGCGGAGACGGTGAAGGCAGGTTCCGACGCGATGGTGATCGCGCCGCCCTCGTCATAGGCTGTGTTGAGGAAGATCCGGTTGCTGCTGATCTTGCCGTTCGGGCTGTAGCCGAAGTGGCTGATGGCGCCGCCGTACTCGGCCGAGACGTTCATGCACAGCAGGCTGTGGTCGATCGAGTAGCCGTTGCTGTCGTCGAACAGGCCGATGGCGCCGGCCAGGTTGGTGCCGCCGTCGGCGGTGAGCACGTCGTGGCTGATCGAGGCGTTGTAGTTGTGGCTCGGGCCGCCGGCCAAGGTCTGATTCGGCATGATCTGGTACTCGGTGCCCAGCCGGACCGCGCCGTACGAGCCGGAGTCCTGCTTGATCAGGTCGTCAGTGAGCTTGTAGTTGTCGGTGCCGCCGTTCATGAAGACCGCTCCGCCCTGTTCCGAGAGCGCGCCGGCCTCGACCGCGCCTTCCGCCTGCGCGTTGCCTGACAGACCGGTGATGTTGCTGATGTTGCCCGGGAAACCGTTCTGGTCCCCACCCGAGATCGTGAAGCCGTCGACCCCGGTCCGGTAGTTGGACGGATAGGTGCCGGTGGTGCCGAGCACGGTTACGACCGCGCCCTCGCCCGGGTCCTGCGAGCCGTTCCACGGAAGACCGCCGGTGACGCCCGTGAAGCCGGTACCGGTCGTCTGGAGGCTCGCGAGCAGGTTCAGCCAGTGCAGGATGGTGGGCTCGCTCGGTTGCGATGCGATGGTTCCGGCCGCGCCCTGGTCGAACTGGCCCTGCGCGACCGTGTTCCAGAACCGGCCGTCGATGATCGAACCCTGCACGACGGTGCCGTCGGCGTTGATCCCACCCGGCCCGACGCCCTGGAGCTCGAGCGGGCTATGGACGATGACGTTCTCGAAATAGGTCCCCTGCGGCACGAAGGCCTGGTTGTTGACGCCGGTCACGTCCCACTTCGGGTAGACGACCACCAGCCATCGGTTGGCGGGGGTGTTCGCATTTCCTTTGTTGAGAGTCCTCCAATGCGCCGCCGCGTAGTCGAGCGCGTCCTGGATCGCGAACGGGTGGGTCAGCACGCCGGCAGCGTTGACCGCGAACGGGTCGAACATCTTGCCCGGGCCGACGGTGACGATGTTCGGCAAATACCCGGTGCCGGTGTTCGACGTGCTCAGCACGTGGAAGGCGACGCCGTTGGTCGTGCCGAGTCCCGTGGCGTTGGTGACGCTGATCATCCCTGAGCCCACGGGCATCACGCTCCTGCCCACCGCGACGCTGATCGATTGGTCGCTCCACGAGTTCACGTTCAGGCTGATCGGGGTGGCGCCGCTGTCGGGCGTGTAGCGGACCGCGCCGGCGCCCTGGGTCGGTCCGAAGTTGGCGCCCGTGATGGTCAAGGTCCCGCTGGCCGCCTTGATGAACGGATCAGGCCCGATCGCGTACAGCTGAGGCTCAGCAACCTTGATGCCGCACGGCGCCGTCGAGTTGAACTGGACACCGGGCCCAAGGAGGCCGCTGGTGACTCGGGTCGGCGCGGTGTCGGCCGGGCTCAGCATGTTCGGCCACGCCTCGAAGTCAGCCGCGATCGTTCGATAGTTCGAGTCGTAGTTCAGGTTGGGGTGCGCGGGCTGGCCCGGATCGTTGCCCACGAAGCGATACACGTTCGGGCACATTCCGGCGGGCGTCAGGCAGTTGAAGATGTCCGACGAGGGCATCAGCACCTCCCAGGCGCCGTTGTAGTCCGAGTTGGCCGAGTACACCCGCCGCCCGGACCAGTCGTACACGCCCACCGGGACGCCCGGGATGCCCTGGACCCCGCCGATGTTGTAGCTCTTGGGGTCGCTCGAGACGCTGAGGTCGTTGACGATGTAACCCCAGAAGTGCGCCGGCAGGGGGATGTCGACCGTGGTGATCGCGTGGAAGTTGGGCGCGATCGACTGCCCGGCCTGGACGTTCAGCAGCTTGGTGTCGCACAGTGACCTGACGGTGCCTTCGAGCGGGCTGCCGCCGTTGGCCATCAGGTCCGGGTTGATCGAGATCGAGTACGTCCCGGACGCCGGCGCCGCTGGGCTCCAGCCACCCCCACCCGTCAGAACGGTGGCGGTGTTGGAGATGACGAACAGGGTGGAGGCGCCCCGGGTCACGGTCCGGCCTGCCAGCTGGTTTACACCCCAGCTCTTGGTCGAGTCGGTCAGCGTGGTGGCACCGACCGTGCCGATTCCGCTGATCTTGTTGGCCTGCACAGTGTGCGTCGGGCCTGCGCAGATGGGGTCGGGGCCGGGTGCGTAGGTATACGGGTTCTCCTCGTACCCGCCGGCGGGCTTGGACAGGTCGTTCGGCATCTGGTTCACAGGTTGCGAAGGCAGCCAGGGAAGGCTGCTCATGTCGGAGCCCTGCGGTACGTATTGCGGCCCCGTGAACATGTTCACGTCCTCTTCGGTGGTGAACCTGTACAGGGGACGCGGCACGCCGTTGACTGCCGGTAGGACGGTGTCGACCGGGGAGTCGGCCTTGACGAGAACGTCTCCAAGCTGCGCCGCGGGGACGATGTTGGGGATGTTGCCCAGCGTGTAGTTGCCATCCACCGTTTGGACGGGGTGGAGCGCACCGTTGTCGGTGCCGAGGCCGAACTGCGTCGCCGCGGCCGCGCTCTCGATGCATGCGCCGCCCGAGACCATGAAGTCGAGGCTGCTGGAGTTGCCCGGTACATAGCCGATCGGCTTGCCGTTGGCGTCCTGCGGGAAGCACTGGGCCGGAGGCGCGTTGTTCTCGCTGATATAGCTCAGCAGCGGGTTGGTGGCGTCTCCGCACGACGTGGTTTGGCCGTTCGCCAAGGTGACCGTGCCCACCGAGGTCCCCTGAGCAGTACAGAACGCACCGGTGGGGCTAAGCGCGTACCCGCTCAGAGAGTCGGTGCCGCCCGGCCCGGAGCCTTTGATCGGCGTGTACTGCTCGAAGGTGAAGCCGGGGATGCCCGTCTGGTAGTCGTTCGTCTGGGCCTGGCGGGCGTTGTACTTCTGCCTGACCTCGTCGTAGATCATCGTTGCCACCACGCCGCCGTTGTCGCCGGTCGCCGAGGGGAAATAAGGAGTGACCGCCCAGTCGAGCCGGCCGCACTGGCCCAGCTGCGGGAGGTAGCTCACGTCCACCATCGGCGCGATGATGGTGTGCTCCTGCGGGTCGTTGCATGCCTGCCACGTGACGCCGGTCGTCTTGAAACGCGTGTTGAAGTACTGGTCGATAGTCATCAGGCCGAGCGGGTAGGCCTCTTTAAAGTCGTAGTTGCCGTTGTTGTCGGTGTCGGAGGTGTTGATGCCGCCGACCATCGCGTTGTTGGTCCGGTTCAGGTTCTGGACCGTCTGGTGGAAGACTCCCTTCTCGCCCGGGTCGCAGCGGCCGTTGAAGTTGGTGTCGATGCAGACCTTGCCGAAGATGTGGCTGAACCAGCCCGTGAGCGGCAGCACGCCCAGGTTGATGATCTGGCCGTGCGAGATGGTGGCGTTGAACGAGTCGAGGATGGTCTCCTGGGGCTCGTCCCAGATCGTGAGCATGTATTCGCCGTCCGGGACGTTTGCGAACTCGAAGCATCCCCAGCCGGCGTGGGTCGGGTTCGCCGGGGTCGGCGCCGCAGGACAGTCCGGATAATGCAGGCCGACTCGGGTCGGGTCCTGCGTCGGGATAGTGGCCACCGCGGTGTCGAAGTCACCGGTCGAGGCGTTGAGGTTGTTCAGCGTGACCCAGCCGCGGTCCACCGGGTCCTGCAGCTTGAGCCCGGCCTGGCCGCCGTTGGTCGCTGACTGCGGCAGGCCCATGAGGCCGGGTTGGTACACGCTGCTCCCGTAGAGCTGCCCGGTGATCCGGCCGCAGCCTGAGGTCGTGCCCGAGGTGCCGTTGCACGTCCAGGTGCTTGGGGCGGGCGTCGCCGGAACGAATCCGAACTCCACGTTGGGCACCGGCTCTCCGCCGACGACCAGCTCGGTATCGAGGCCGGTGTCGTTCGGCATCAGCCAGACGTCGAAGTCGTGGTTGCCCTCGAGCGTCGTCGTCTGGACCCAGTTGTCCTTCGCACCGATCGGCGGCGTCACCGAAGCGGAGTAGTGGTTCGGCGCCATGTTCGGGATCACGATGTCGCCGTTGGTGTCGCTCAGGCAGTCACCCGGAACCGTCGGGTTGTAGTAGCCGTTCCTGTCGCGCGGCGCCGGGTTCTGGGCCGGCACAGGTGTTGGCTTGCCGAAGCTGTCGAGCACGATCTTCCCGACCAGAGCCGCATTGGTCGTGTAACCAGGCGACCGACGGTTGGTGTTCTGGTAGGTCAGGTAGACGGTGCACAGCGGGTTGCCGAAGTAGTCGGCCTGGATGATCCCGTTCGTGTCGTTCAGGATTCCGTGAAAGCCCTCCAGCCCCAGTTCCGTCGACTGGTCATAGGTGCCGTCCGTGGGCGAGCTGTCCTGGAACACTTTGACGCGCACGGTGCCCAGCGGAAGCGGGAAGGGGTTCAGGTAGACCGAGATCGTGCTCGTCGGGCTGGGCACGGAGAAGTGGACCCCGCCGATCTGGTAGCCGTCGGCCGTGACCGACAGCAGGTAACGGCAAGGCTTCGTTGGCTCGACGTAGGTCGGGCAGTTGTTCGGCAGGCCTGTCACCGTTGGATCGCCGTACGTCCCTCCGGCCGGCAGGGCCTTGGTCGTGTTCCAGTCGGCCTGAGTGCCCTCGCTGAGCACCGGGCTCGCCACCGCGGTCCGGATCGACGGCCACTCGCAACCCTGCGGGTAGCCGGCCTGCGTCCGGACGTATGTGGTGTTGAGCGTGCCGCCCGCCGGCGCGACCCCGGTCAGCGTGATGTTCGAGCTCGGGTGGCAGTAGAGGTCGGATTGCGCGGCGGCCGGGTCGCCGGTGTTGTCGAGGTTCAGCAGCCATTTGTAGTTGGTGATCGGCTGGTTCTGCTTGGGGCCATGTGGCGTCAGGCTGTTGACCCCGGTCCGCACGTCGAGGAACACGGTGTTCGCCGAGGCGGACGGTGTCGGCAGCACCAATGCGGCCGCAGCGGCCGGCTGCGCCACCACGTATGGCAGCATCAAAGAGAGGACGCCGAGCAGCGTTATCTGCTTGAGCCTCAACTTGAGCCCGGAGGATTTCGTGGCTGACCCCACGGCGAAAACTCTGAGGCTGCCTCGATAGGCCGTCCATGGGAATGGAGCCACGCTTTGGCTCCACCGATGACACAGGGCAAACCGTCCCAGGCGCGGCGTCCTCAGTCCCGACTGCCGCGGGATCAGCACCATTGGCGATGCGCATGGGCGGGAGTAACTTCCAACACAGGTAAGTGAAGTGCGCCCTCTAAAACGCAACCTCCGCGGTTACATCGCAGGCCTTGCGGGGCAGGCGTCGGGCCAGCCGCCTGTCATCGATGAACCATTCGCGCGACCTTATGTAGTGCAGAACCTGCCCACGCCATTGGTGCTGGCTGCAACAGCCGACGGATTGGCGCTGACCGCGACGAGGAGACCGCTCGAGGTCGACTGCGATGAACAGGCGTCCCACGAGTCGGCTGTCGTCCCGGTGCCGGCTTTGCGGCTGGTTATGCCCGTGGTCCCGGTCGCGCCCCTCCTCCCGGTCGCGCCAGAAGTCCCGGCAGAGCCCCAAGCCCCCGAGGACGACTTGCCGAAACCGCCCCGTCCGTTTCGGGCGCGCCCGAAACGTCGCGGCCCGGCACCGGAACCGGCCGGCCCGGTGGCTCGACCCGGTGAGCCTCAGATCGAGTTCCGCGATGTATCGGTGAGCTTCGGGTCGATTTCTGCGTTGCGCGGACTCAGCTTCACCATCAATTCAGGCGAGCTAGTGTTCCTCGTCGGCGCCAGCGGGGCTGGGAAGACCACCATGTTCAGGCTGATCAGCGGTCAGATCCGCCCGGGCAAGGGCCAGGTTTGGGTCGATCGCACCCCAGTTCACAAGGCACGCCGGCACCGCGTGGCTGCGCTCAGGCGGCGACTCGGCTTCGTGGGGGAGGACTACGGCCTTCTGGCGAATCGGACGTCGTTGGAGAACGTGGAGTTCGCCCTTCGCATGTCGGACCTGACGCTGCCTGCGTCGGAGGTCAGGCGTAGGGCCCTCGCCGAACTGCGCAACGTGGCACTGGCCGCACGCGGGTCGGCGTTGCCCGGCCAGCTTTCGACCGGCCAGCGGCAGCGCCTCTCGCTGGCGCGTGCATTGGTGACGCGGCCCGTCGTCCTCCTCGCGGACGAACCCACCGCAGGCCTGGACAGCCGCAACGCGATGCGCGTGGTGAGGCTGCTTCAACGAGCGGCCGCGCGTCAGACAGCCGTCCTCGTCGCGACTCATGACGGGCCGATGGCAGCGAGCGTCGTCGCGCGCGTCCTCTCCTTGGACAAGGGACGTTTGGTCGGCGACTTTCCGAGCTGGGTCGAGCTATGCCGCCGCGATTGAAGTCACGCCGCACAAAGCGGCGGGTTGCCCCTCCGCGGGTTGCGTTCAGGGTGGTCACGAACACGGTCGGCATCGTCTTTATCGAGGCGCTCGTGCGCTGGAGGCGCGAGCTGCGCGTGTTCATGCCCGCCTTGGCGTCGATGACCCTGCTGCTGCTGTTGGGAGGCACCATCGGCCTGCTCAGCTTTGCGGGGCTGAGCCTGCTTGGGAGTCAAACGCGGGCTGCGGCCGTGCTGCACGTGTACCTTCAGGACGGCACTCAAGATGACGTGGCCGCGCTGATCGCACAGCTACAGTCGGATCCGCGCATCCAGTCCGTGAAGTACGTCAGCAAAGAAGAGGCGCTGGCCCAGGCCCAAGCGCACCCAGGCCTCGACCAGATCGTCAGCGCGACCGACAGCAATCCCTTCCCTCCAAGCCTTGAGATCTCTGTGGTCAACATCAGCGACATGGCCGCCATCGATGCCCACGTGCGCCAGGACCCACACGTCGATGCGCAAATGCCGACCTCGTTCGACGGAGATACCTACCGCCGGTTGGGACAGCTGGTCACGGGGATCGAGGTCGTAGGAGGCGCGGTCCTGGCGTTCCTTGCGGTGGTTGCGTGCGCCATCACGGCCACGACCATCCGTGGCGTCGCCGTCACACGACGCGACGAGATGCGGGTCATGTGGCTGGTGGGGACTCCGAGCTGGATGGTCCGAGGGCCATTCGTCGTCCAGGGGGCGGCCACCGGCATCGTGGCCGGGACGCTCGCGGCGATCTTCATCCTCGGACTTTGTGCCGCGGCCATCACCACCGCAAAGCAAGCGTTCATCCAGTGGCTTCCTGGGGTGAGCATCGAAGTCTCCCTTGCCGCCGCCCTGCTGATTGCCGGCACAGGAGCCGGGCTGGGGGCGGTCTCCGCCCTGGTCGAGGTCCGGCGGTCCTGAATGCGCGTCCTGCTCGCTGCCGGTGCGGCGGCTTTGCTTTTCGGCGGTCTGGCGCAAGGCGTAGGAGCGACTGACTGCACTGGCTCTTCCGCCGCCAACTGTTCGGCCCAGCAGGTCCGCGATACCGTCCGCGGCCAGCTGAACAGCTCGGTTTCGGACGCCCTCGCGATCCAGCAGGAGCTGTCGCTCACCCTCGAGGACAATCGCAATGAGCAGGACACCCTTCGCGGTGAGATCGCGGCGAGCGAGGCGCGCCTGGCTGATCTGGATGCTGAGCTGGCTCAGCTGCAGGACGAGATCGACACGACCACCAAGAGGATCGACTCCGAGCGCGCCCAGCTGACCACGCTGGCGCGGACGATCTGGACCGAGCCGACTTCATTCCTGCTCCTGGCGGCGCGAGCTCGCGACCTGGGCGAGGTGTTCACCCGGACCTCCGACCTGATCGCTGCCGGTGCGCGAGCCAGGACACTGAAGGTCGGGCTCGAGCGCGACCTCGCAGGGCTTCAAGCCGACCTTGAGAAGCAGCACGCGGCGCGAGATGCGGAGACCGCAGTTCGGGAGGACCTGGTCGGCAAAGCTCAGCGGCTGGCCCAGGTCGCCGGCACAGGCCAGCTCATCGCGCAGCAGCTGGAACTGGCCATCACTCGGGTTCAAGTCGAGCTGGTCGCGCTTGCCGGCCAATCACCGGCGATCGCCAGCCAGCTCCAGGCGCAGCTCGCCGCGGCCACGGCAAACGCGGTCGGCGCCGCGCAGGGCGACGTCTGGGCGCAGGCCCAACTCTGGCAGCAGCTCAACCTTCCTCCGGTGCCGGCTCATCCCATCCCGGTCCTCTCGACCGCGCTCCGTCTTGCGTGGCCGGTCCTGCATCCTCACATCACCCAGGGATTCGGGCCAAGCGCGCTTTTGATCGAGCCGCCTTTTGGCCAGTACGCCCACTTCCACACCGGGATCGACATGGCTGACCGTCCGGGCACGGCCATCCTGGCGGCGGCCGCCGGCGTCGTCAGCCTGTCTGGCAGCAACCCTGGGGGCTACGGCAACTACGTGATGATCGTCCACTCCAATGGCTACGTCACCCTTTACGGCCACCTTCAAGCCTCGCTCGTCAAGGCCGGCGACGTCATCGCGCAGGGTCAGCAGATTGCGCTGATGGGTTCAACTGGTCTGTCCACCGGGCCCCACGTTCACTTCGAGCTGCGCTTGAACGGGCAGCCCAAAGACCCGAGCCTTTACCTCCCGCCGCTGAGCTGATACGACGCTGGGTCCGGGCAACCGGGACTGCCGTCACGTCGCAACCGGGACAGTCCTGCTCGGTTCGCCTTCAGCGCCGATACCTTTATGGTCCTCGCCTCGTCGAAGCTGTGAGTAATGACCATCGAACAGGCGCTTGACCGCCTGCTGGAAAGAGGTGGGTCCGACCTTCTGATCAGCTGCGGATCGAGCCCGCGCATTCGCAAGGACGGCAAGCTCGAGCCACTTGAGAGCGGTGCGGCCGTGCTCACGGCGTTGGACACCGAGCGAATGGCGAGGGACATCCTGGACGCCGACCAGCTGAAAGAGCTGGAGCATCGCCGCCACGTCGACTTCGGGCTGACCTGGCGAGACAAGGCTCGAGTCCGTGGCAATGTCTTCTATCAGCGCAACTCGCTGGCGATGGCCTTCAGGCTGCTGCCGCTGGTCATCCCGAGCTTCGAGATGCTCGGCATCCCTGAGGCGGTCCACCGGCTGCTCGGGCGGCATCATGGCCTGATCCTGGTCACCGGTTCAACGGGGGCTGGGAAGTCGACGACGCAGGCGGCGATGATCGACCACCTGAACACGACGAGGGCCCACCACATCATCACCATCGAGGACCCGATCGAATACGTTCACAAACACAAGCTCGGCATCGTCGACCAGCGACAGGTCGGGGACGACACGCCGACTTTCGCGGAGGGCCTGCGGGCGGCGTTCCGGGAGGACCCTGACGTCGTCCTGATCGGCGAGATGCGCGATCTCGAGACCATCTCGGCCGCGCTCGCTATCGCCGAGACCGGACACCTCGTGATCGCAACGCTGCACACCAACGATGCGCCTCAAGCGATCGACCGCATCCTGGACGGCTACATAGGCGCCCAGCAGCAGCAGATCCGCATCCAGCTGGCGGCGAGCCTGGCCGGGGTGATCTATCAGCAGCTGCTGCCCGCCATCGGCGGCGGACGGGTGGCTGCTTTCGAGATCCTCGTCGCCAACGTGGCCGTCCGCACGATGATCAAGGAAGGCAAGACAGACCAGATCCGGAGCGTCCTACAAACTGGGTTGCGCGAAGGCTCTCAGACTCTGGAGCGCTCGCTCAGCCAGCTTGTGAGGGCTGGACTGATCAGCGAGACCGAGGCTCGCAGCCACTCGCTCAGCCCAGACGAAATCCGCGCCTAGCGCCGCGCGATCGGGCGAAGGATAGGGTCACCGCCACCACTCCCACGATGGCCACGGCGACACCACCGACCAGGGCTCCCAGGAGCAAGCCGAATGCCGCCAGGGAAGCAAGCATTAGAGCCCCGCACAGAGCCTCGACCGACGGCGAGGAGGCCCCGATCGAGGCGCCACAAGTGGCGCAGCGTCCTCCCCTGATCAGGTAGCCGGCGACCGGGATGAGATCGACCAGGTTGAGCACCCTCCCGCATGAGCGGCAGTGTGAGCGCGGATGCACGAGAGACTCGTGCCTGGGCAGCCGGTCGGCGGCCAGGTTGATGAAGCTGCCGACCAGTAAGGCAACAAGGACCAGGTACGCGGCAATCAAGCTCGCGATGGCGGTCAAAACAACTCCGTTAAATAGAAGATAGGGCGACGCGTGAGCGGCGCCCTATCTTCGACATCCTTGAAATTGCTACGCGATAAATGTGCAGCCGTTCGGGGCAGCTCCGCCGCCCTTTGCGAAGATCCCGTTGATCTTTCCATGGGCATCCCACGTGTAAGCGAATGCCGTGAACTGGTTGCGCGTGTAGTTGGGTTTACCGGAAGTTGGGGTGCCGTTGTACAACGACATCGGTACCGTCGCTGTTACTTCGGCGTTCATGTCGTTCGTCGCCGTGCTTTGCGCGGTGATTGTGTCCAGATTATTGTTCGCCATGAAGGCATCGATTGCCGCCTGAACCGTCTTGTACTCTGCGTTGCACGACTGCACGGACGCGTTGGTGGTCAGACCGACCAGGCTGAGTGTGACGATTCCAGCCAGGACGCCGAGGATCGTGACGACGACGAGAAGCTCGATCAGCGTGAATCCCTGCTGCCCTTTCTTGCCGCGCAGGTTCTTGTTGACCCAGCTGTAAAGACCTTGTTTATGCATACGCCTCGCTCCTTAACCCCATCCAGCACCGCCGAAAGGCGGATTCAGGCTTTGTCCGTTTGATTGACCTACACCAAATCTAGGCGCCCGGTCGACAAAGCTGAATGGAGGGAATGGCCCACATACTGGGCGCTGGTCCCTAGTGCGGCTGGGCCAGGCCGCTGCTTGTCCTAGTGAAGTCCCAGGAAACGCGCCAGGGCGGCTGAAATCCTCTTTGCTGACGATAATCTAGGCCGCGGCGGCCAGCTGGAGCGCGTCCTCATGCCCGCGATCAGGTTGATCTCGACCAGGGGCCGGCGCCGTTCCGCTCCCTGAAGACCTTTCTGCTTCACGAGCTCCTCCGCATGAGCAGCCCGAGGCAGGTGAGGTAGTTTGTGTACCGGATCTCCAGCGGCACTCGAGCGGGGATGGGTAGCGGCACCACCGGGTGCTCGAACTGCTGGCTCAAGGTGGTTGTCGCGTGTGACGAAAGCACCTGTTCACCGGCGATGAGGATTGGCGCCGTGGGCTCGAACTCCGTATCGCGGCGGCGCTCGTAGAAGCGCAGGACCGTGCGCAGGGGGCCGGCCAGGGCTGGGCCGATGTCATCGCCCGCGGCCACATCCAGGCGGAAGCTGTGCCAGACCTGGGGCACGTGGCCATCGATCAAGACGATCTCAGCGGGGCTCGAAGCCATGTCCAGCACCACGCAGGCAGGTTCGGCCACAGCCCTAGCCAGGCAGGCTGACTTAAGGTCGACTGTGATCGGGTCGAGGCCGGCGAACCTGACAGCGTCGGTGATGCTCTTGATGAGCGCGCGATCCCATGACACCGCATACACGAGTCGATGATGTTGCCCATTGCTCAGCTGAAGCCATTGCGTCGACATTCGCTCGGGGTCGAGGGGCAGCTCCCTGGCCACCGCCGCGTCGACGTCCTGGTCGCTGGCAGCCGGCGGCAGCTTGAGCACCCTGAACGTCGCTACGGCGTCGCTCGCGGCGATCAGTGCTCGCGTTTCCTCGATCTCGGTCCGGGCCAGCAGCTGCCGCAGGGCTGAGCCGACCGCATTGACGTCCAGGACCTTGCCGTCGACAAGCGACCCGGCGGGAGTTCCACCTGATCCAGATCGCATCGGCCCGCCTAGCGCCCCATCGACAACTCGGATCAGGCCTCCGGTCAGGTCGATGGCTAGGCGCGTTACTGGGAGCGCCACGGGTCAGGGGGAATAGTAAGACCAGCCCTGGACATGAACGGCTTGGGGGTCGCCGGCCACACCTATCTCAACGCTTGTCCAGAGTCGCGGGTTCACACCGGAACAGGATGGTGGCGCCGTGCTCACGCATGCCGTGAGCACAGCATCCCTGGCGTCAAGAGAGACCAGATAGGTGTGGGAATCCATTGAACCGAGATAGACGCAGATGCCCACCTGACACGCGCCGACCACGGGGGAGCTCCCGATAGCGCCGCCGGCCGATCCCAGGTTCGCGGCCTGGACCATCGCTGACCCTCCCGGCAGCTTCTGCACCTCGTAGAGATGGCCGTTGTCGGCCCCAAAGTACCAGTCGCCTGCCCCGTCGACGGCCGGGGTTGTCCGGATAGCCTGGCTGCCCGCGTACGTGGCGTAGCTGTTCAAGCTGGAATCGAGGACGTAGAGGTGGCCGTTGTCACCGCCAACCCCGATCAGGTTGGCGGAGCCGGGGCAGTGGCACCAGTACGGCGCCCCGCCAACCGAGGCCGGCAGGCTGACGCTGGCCGTCCGGCTCAGGTTGCCGCTTGCGTCGATTTGCACGACCTCCACCTGTCCTCCAGCGAACGAGATCGCGACCCTGGACGGCAGCGTCGGGCTCTCCACTGCGATTCCTGACGCGTTGCCCCAGGGCAGGGGGAGGTCTGACCCAGCGGCTGTGAACCCTTGCCTCGATGTGTAGGCGAAAGACTGCAGCCGGCTGGACCCGCCGCTGGATGTCAGGACGAATACATCGTCTGTTCTTCTCCCATCGCATCCGGTGTTGCATGGAAAAACCAATGGGCCGGCGACGACCGGGCCGTTGGTGGGCAGCGTAGGAGTCTCGTTGTCGCATGTCCCTGAGGTGACATCCATCGTGTAGAGGTGACCCGCGGCATCGCCGGCAAAGGCGATGTTCGGGAAGTTCACGCCGCCCGAGGCCGGCTGAGACTGCACGAGCCCGCTGGCGGTCATGACGCAGTCCAGACCTGGCGTCGCAGCGGAGCCATCGTCAGACCGCACGCTCACACAAAAAGCGGCTGGTTCGCAGGCGGAGCCCGACGCCGGGATCAAGTCCAGGAATTGACCACTATTGCTCGGGTCGGGCATGACCAGTGGCGTTGCCGTCACGGTCCCGCCCAGACGCAGGCTCCACCGTGGAGAGTCGCTCCCGTACGGGTAGTCGAAGACAGAACCGCCAGAGTCGCCCACGACGTAGTCGTTGAGCCCCGGCAGCACTGCATGCGTGCCGTCGATCGTGAACTGCGACGAGCGTGCCACCGACTCGAATTGCTGCGAGCTCCTGTCGACTGTCGGCGCGCAGCTCACGTAAGAGACTGCAGCGGTCTGGCCGTTGAGTGAAAACTGGCCGGGAGTCGGGCAGCTGGCGTTGAGCGGCACGTTCTGAAGTTGGGTTAAGACGAGCTCGACGGCTGAGTTCACCGTTGCCTCCGTGCGCACCCGATTGACGAGGTCATTCGAGAGCAGGAAGTTGGTCGAGAGCTCGGTCATCAGGGCGCCCGAGATGATCGCAAGGAACGCGACCATGATGAGCACTGCGCTCAGCACGCTGCCACGCTGTGACCGCCTCCTGTCCGCGAGGAGAGCGCGGTGCGCCTTCACGAATTTACCCGCGGATGGAAGCGCAATGTCTGCGTCTCGGCGTAGGACTGCACGGTCACGGTCAGAGTCACGACGACCGTTTGATACGGGGCGGTTCCGGACATGTAAGCCGAGAATGCGGTCACATTCGTGGCCGCATGGTTTGAGCTGCTTCCTATCTGTCGATCGAGATTGGCGCCATCCCACGTGTACTTGACCTGGTAGGGCACCGGAACCGGCGGTGTTGAATTTGATGCCTTCAACCCTGATAGCGCAATCGTGCAAGGCGGCAGGTCGCCCGACGTGCAGCTGCTGATGGCGGGCACGCCGCTCAGCGCGAAGTCGTCGTAGGCCTCGAACTGGAAGTTGCGGATCTGGCTGCTCGCTTCGATCCGGCTCGTTGCGACCGTCCCGGCTTGCCACGTGGTCAGCACCACCGAGGTGAGCCCGGTCATGACCAAGAGGCCGATCGCGGAGGCGACGATCAGTTCCACGAGCGTGTAGCCGCCCTGGCTCGTCGAGTAGTGCTCGAGTCGGGTCCTCACCGGTTTCCCTTGACGATCTGGACAGAGTTGCCGACATTGGCGCCACTCGGCCACGAGGCGACCGCAACCGACCACAGTTGGGTGTTGGGAGCTGGGCCCGGAACGACGGTCACATCGACCCGCAGCGTGTATGAGCTGCCCTGGCATGCACCTTGAAAGGTGGGGAGAGTCATGGGCGAAGTGCTGGCGTCCTCGGTCGCAAAGCAGTCTGAATACGGGTGCGCCGAGGCGTTGTATGCGCCGCCGCTGATCTGATCCAGCTCGTACTGCACCACTGCAACAGCGGCTGTATTGCGCTTGGCAACCGAGGAGTCGAGAAGACCGGTGCTGAACGTTCCGATGATCAGCGTCAGAGCCAACCCCATGATCACGACGCTGACCAGGAGCTCGACCAGCGTCGCGCCGGATTGCGCCTGCCGCCGGTTGCGCGGCCACCCAGTGAGCAGCCGTCGCATCAGTGGACGGCTTTGAGCAGACCGTACATCGGAAGGATCACAGAAACCGCGACAAAGCCGACCGCACCGCCAACCGCGATGACCAGGGCCGGCTCCATGAGGGCGATCATGTTCCGGACCTTGTAGTCCATCTCTTCGCTCAGGAAATCGGCGATCTGCTCCAGGCTGGAGTCGAGCGTTCCCGTCTCCTCGCCGACCTTGATCATGCGAATCATCATCGGCGCGAATAGGCCGGTTTCTTCCAGAGGCCCGGAGAAGCCGTCGCCGGTGACCATTCGCAACTTGACCGACTCGAGACCGCGGCGGTACTTGATGTTGCCCGAGGCGGCGATGGCGACATCGAAAGTCTGGCTGATCGGGATGCCCGCCCTGAGCATCGTTGCCAGCGTTCGAGTGAAGCGCTCGATGATGCCATACCTGACGATGCCTCCCAGCACCGGAAGTCGAAGCAGGAAGTAGTCCCAGAAGAGGTGGCCCGGCCGGCTCCGCATGAACAGCGCGACGGCGGCGACGAACGAGAAAAGGCCAAGCAGTATCTGGATCCGCCACGCCTGAGCGAAGACCCCGACCGATAGGAGGATGCGGGTCGGGAGGGGCAGCTGAGCCCGGAACTCGTGGAACATCGACACGAAGTTCGGCAGCACGAAGACGATCAGGATCGTGCATACCGCCAGCGCCAGCAGGAGGATGATTGCGGGATAGATCATCGCGCTCCGCAGCTTCTTGATGGCCGTGTCCTGCCGCTGGAGGTACGCCGCGACCTGGGCCAGTACCTTGTCGAGCGTGCCGCTGTATTCAGCCGCGCGGACCATGTCGACGTAGAGCTTGTTGAAGACGTTTGGGTGGTGCTGGATCGAGGTCGAGAAAGCCTCGCCCGCGTCGAGGTCCTCGCAGATGTCTTCGAGCGCTGCGCGGAACGCTCCCGAACCGGAGGCGCCTGAAAGCAGCTTGATCGCGTCCGTGATCGGCACTCCGACCCTGAGGAAGGTGGAGAGCTGGCGCGAGAAGAGAATGAGATCGGCAGTGCTTACGCGAAAGAAGGTCGGGAGCTCGCGGTAGACCCAGTGCCAGCCGTTTCTCGCCGGACGCACGGACACCACGCGGTAGCCGGCTGCCATCAGATTGCGTTGGATGGCCGCGGCAGTGTTGCCGGCGATGACCCGCTCCTCGAGGCCGCCTCGAGGTGAATAGGCGCGGTATGCGAACTTGCTTATGGCCCTGAACCTCCGACTAGAGGATGTAGACGCTTCGTAAGACTTCCGAGACCGTGGTGACGCCTGCACTGATCTTGTGCCACGCGTCCACCCGCAGCGGCACCATCCCACCCTTGACGGCATGGACAAGGATCTCCTGGTGGCTTGCCTTGGCGATGACGAGGCGCTTGATGTCGTCGTTCATGGTCAGAACCTCGAAGACCCCGATGCGGTCGTAGTACCCGGTCATGTTGCAGCGGCTGCAGCCCTCGCCGTGGTGAAGCGACTCCGGCGCCGGCATTCCGAGTGAAGCCGCAAATTCAAGCTCTTCTGTGTTGGGCGGATGCGGTGCTTTGCAGCCGTCACAGGTCTTTCGAACCAGGCGTTGGGCCACGATCGCGATCACCGAGGACGCGATCAAGAAGCCCTCAATGCCCATGTCCGTAAACCGCAGCAACGCGCCCACAGCATCGGTCGCGTGGAGTGATGACAGGACCAGGTGACCGGTCAGTGCAGACTGGACCGCGATCTCAGCGGTCTCGCGGTCCCGGATCTCGCCGACGAGGATGATGTCCGGGTCCTGGCGAAGGATCGCCCGTAGCCCGTTCGCGAAACTGATGTCAGCCAGCTTGTTGATCTGGCTCTGATTGATGTTGTCGAACATGTACTCCACGGGATCCTCGATCGTCATGATGTTGCGCACCTGTTGATCGAGCTCGTGGATCGACGCGTATAGCGTTGTCGTCTTACCGCTGCCGGTGGGGCCCGACACGATCATCATCCCGTACGGCGAGTGCAGCATTCGGTGGTACTCGCTGTAAGCGCCCCGCGAGAATCCGAGCTGGGGAAGGGTGATGAGCGAGCGGCTGCGGTCGAGGAGCCTCATCACCAACTTTTCGCCCCAGATCGTCTCGATGGTCGCCACCCTGACATCAAGCTCACGCGAGTCCACGTTGACGCTGATCTGGCCGTCCTGCGCCCGCCTTCGTTCGACGATGTTCATGCCGGCCATGATCTTCACGCGGGACGCGAGTGCCGCCCCCGTCGCGCTCGGCAGGTGCGCCATGTCCTGCAGCACCCCGTCGATCCGGAACCGTACCCTCAGGAAATCCTTCTGGGGCTCAATGTGAATGTCAGAAGCCCGATCGCGCAGCCCCTGGGTGATGAGCAGGTTCACGATCTCGACCGCCGGCGAGTTGGAGGTGATGCTCGCGAGCTCGAGGGTCGTCACGCGATCGAACCCCAACTGGGGCCGCGACTCCTCCAGCGTTTGGGCGGCTTGCTGCAGGCGCGGCCGCATGCTGTGAACGCGGCTGAGGTTGGCCAAGATGTCTGAGGGGCTAGCGATGTAAGGGGCAACCGGCAAGCCGATGATGAGCCGGATGTCGTTCAGGAGAGGCAGATTGCTCGGGTCGGCCATTGCGACAGCCACGTGGCCGTGATCGCGGCCGAGTGGAAGTACCAGGTGGCGGCGGGCAAAGTCTTCGGGCACCAACCGTGCCACCTCGGCATCGACCTCGCCGTTCTTCAGGTCTGCGATCGGGGCGCCGAGGTGAACGCTCAGCACGAGGGTCAACCTGTCCTCGTGCACCGCGCCCTGCTTGACGAGCACGCTGCCGAGCGGCGCGAGGGTAACCCTTTGCGTGGCAAGAGCACGCCCCAGCTGATCCTCGCCGATGATGCCTTCGGCCATCAGTATCTCTCCGAGCCGCAGTTCGGGCGATCGCGCGCCAGCCAGCGGGGCGTCGTCGAGCTCAAGCACCCCTTGATGTTGCGTGCCCCAGCCCCGTTTAGTAATAGGGAATTGCCCGCCGCCCTGGGTCGTTTGTCCCAGATCGCCTGGGGCAGGAGTCTGGGCGCCTAGTCGGCTTTGAGGCCCATTCGGGCGGCGCACAGCATGGCCTCCGTGCGGTTGCGGAGATCCAGCTTTCGGTAAATGCTGGCGAGGTGATTGCGCACTGTCTTGGGGCTGATGCCGCGAGCCGCAGCAATGACCGGGATCGACTTCGCCTCGCCAACCATCGTCAGGATGTCCAGCTCGGTCGGCGAGAGCTGTCCGCCAGGACGCCGGGTGTCGCGCGACTTTGCGGCGAGCCGATCCAACATCTGGCCCATCAGGTTGGCTCCCACCGCGCGATGTCCTGACATCACCGTCCGCACACCGACCAAGAACTCGTCAAGGGCGCAGTCTTTCGTGAAGAGCCCCGCCACGTTCGACTGGAGCGCGTTGGTCATCAATTCCCCATCGTCACGATCTCCAAGGAGGATCAGCGGGATCGCGGGCTCGAGCCTAGAGAGCTCGTTGGCGAGCTCGAGCGCGGAGATCGGAGTGATAACGATGTCACAGAAGACAAGCTGGATCCCCCCACGCTTGGCAATCTCAAGCCCACTTCGAGAATCATCCACAACCTCGATTCGAGCCCGGACCGGGGGTGCCGACAGCAGCCTCGCCAGTGCCGCTCGAAACAAAGGCTGCCGGTCGATGACCAGCACTCCGGGTGCTTCTGAAGAGCCGAGATCATTGGTTGCGCCGGCTTGTACACGCGTGCCGGGGACAACAACCACACGAGCAATGTAGGTCTGCGCCGTCGATTGGGTAATGGGATCGTCGTACTAGCTGTGGGACAGAGTCGCGCTTGTCCTCTCAGGTTCCGGGCCGGCTCTATACCTCGACGAGTCCCTTACGTACGGCATACAGCACCGCTTGGGAGCGGTCGTAGATGTTGAGCTTCTGGTACATGTTGCTGACGTGGTTGCGGACAGTCTTCTCGCTGATCTTGAGGCGGTAGGCGATCTGTTTGTTGGCCAACCCGGTCGCCAGCAATTTGAGGATTTCAACCTCACGAGCGGTAAGGCCGTCGTAGAACTCCTTGGGCGTGGCCGCGCCGGTCAGCATGTCCAGCACGCGGTTGGCGACCGCACCTGCCATCACGCGCTCGCCTGCGACCACCGCCTGGATGCTTGTGATGATCGCCTCCGCCAACGAGTCCTTGAGCACGTAGCCCCTCACGCCGGCCTCGAGCGCCTGGATCACATGATTGTCGGCGTCGAAGGTGGTGAGAATGAGAATCTTCATGTCGGGAAGTTGCGCTCTGATCTGGCGGGTCGCCTCTATGCCATCCACGTTCGGCATCTTGAGATCCATCAAGACAACGTCAGGCTTGAGCTTCACCGCCTGCTTGACCGCGTCGGCGCCGTCAACGGCCTGTCCGACGACCTCCACGCGTGGGTCTTCGTCCAGGAGCCTCGCCAAGCCGGACCGGAAGAGCGTCTGATCGTCTGCGATCAGGACTCGGGTGGCGACCTTCACGGGGGTGCTTAACACAGCGCCGCCGTCGGGACGACCGCCCGGATCGTCGTGCCTTCACCAGGATTGCTCTCGACGGTGAGCTGGCCGCCTAGCAGCACCGCTCGTTCGCGCATGCCCAGCACACCCATCCCACCGATGCTCAGGGTTTCAGACGAGGCCAGGCCGGCGCCATCATCGCGAACCACCACCGCCAGCTCGCTGCCGCCAAGCCAGTCGAGCGCAACCCGCACGCTGCGGGCTCCACTGTGCAGCCGAATGTTGGTGAGCGCTTCTTCGACAATTCGGTAGAGATTCAAGGCGGCCGCCGAGCGCAGCTTGAGCGGCCAGGAAGGCGAAACGATCAGCTCGACCGCGATCCTGGTCCGTTCCTCGAACTTGCCGAGCAGGCCCTGGAGGGTGCTGACGAAGCTCTCCTCGGACGACGACTCTCCCCGGAGGTCGTACAGCATCTCCCTGATGCTCTGAAGAACCTGGCGGGTGGAGTCCTGAAGCTCGGTTGCTTCCTGCAAAACGCTCGCCCGACCGAACTGCTGCGACTTGAAGGTCTCAAGCTCCATGAGCATCCCGGTCAGCGTCTGGGCGACCCGGTCGTGCAGCTCGCGGGCCACATGCTGTTTGATCTCCTGCTCGGTTTGGACTTGTCCAACCGACGGCCGCGCAGGCACGACGTTACCCCTAACCTGACCTCGCATGTTCGAGGTCTCCTCCCTTTCCTTCCCTAGATGAACGTGATTACGGAATCGAAATAAGTACCCTCACACTTAAAGGCCATTTAGACGCGTAGTCAATGGTCAGAACTGACCATGTTCGATTTTCTGCGTGGAATTGCATCGCCGTGCGGGCGGTGATCACGGGGCCCTATCGAACCGTGGCTGCATGTGCCCGGTTGCGAACCTTCAGTTTCTTCAAGACCTGCTGCACGTGTTTGTTCACGGTGCCGAGGGAAATGCCCAGCTTGCTGGCAATCTCGCGGTTGGTCCGCCCTTGACGGACCTCCCCCAGGACCTGCGCCTCACGGGCGGTCAGCAGCCGCGGCCGGCTCTCCGGGTCCCGCGAGGGCCGGCGGCGGCCGAGCACCCGTCCTCCGTTGAGCTGGCTGAGGAGATCGCCCGCGATCTGCTTCTCACCGCGAGCCACGCTCCGCAAGGCGCCCAGCAGCTCGAGCACCGTCAGGTCCTTCGGGAGATAGGCAGCCGCGCCGGCGGCGGAGGCGCTCATCAGCCGTTCGTGATCGGCCAGGGCGCTGGTCAGCACCACTTTCACCCGATGGCCCTCGCGGAGAAGCGCTTCGGTGGCAGTCACCCCGTCGACACCGCCCCCGAGGTTGACATCCATCAGCACCACGTCGACCGGCGCCTGTTTCAGCATTCGGGCCAGGTCGCTTGCCGACCCGAGGTCCCAAACTACCGAGAGCTCTGATCGCTGGAGGGCCCGGCGAAGGCCCAGGCGGTCGAGGACCGAGG
>Ga0208848_1000025_pt1 | contig 27418 bp, 24 predicted proteins | sample NGESurshal072012_2_FD_184455 | JGI IMG/M metagenome (GOLD analysis project Ga0208848, IMG submission 184455) | Arctic peat soil microbial communities from Barrow, Alaska - NGEE Surface sample 210-1 shallow-072012 (SPAdes) | ecosystem: Environmental > Terrestrial > Soil > Wetlands > Peat ... | reverse complement strand
CCGCCGCGCCGCTCGCCGTCAAGGACAAGATCATCGTCGGGGCCGCCGGCGGGGATCGCGGCGTGCGGCTCAACCTCATCCCCATCCGGGTCCAGTTCGTCATCGTCCGGAACGTCCACCCAGAAGATCGGCGGCTCGGTCAGCGTCTGGGCGGAGTGGACCGGTCAGGAGCAGCAGGCCTTCTCGGCAGCCCTGCAGCCATTCGAGACAGCCACCGGCGTCACCGTCAACTACGCCGGGAAGGGAAACAACACGGACACCGCACTGGTCTCGGCCATCCAGGGCGGAGCGCCACCTGACGTCGCCCTCGTCCCCGACCCGGGAACGCTGCAGACCCTGGCGAAGCAGGGGTCCATCAAGGACATCACCAGCCTGCTGGGGAGCCTCAGCGGCAACTACAGCTCCGCATGGAACCAGCTCGCCACCTACAACGGCAAGCTGTTCGGCGTCTGGTTCAAGGGCGCCAACAAGAACACCATCTGGTACAACCCGGCGGAGTTCACCGCCGCCGGCATCAGCTCACCTCCAACAACCTGGGAGCAGCTGATCACAGACGCCGCGCAGCTCCAGGCGGCGGGCGTGACGCCCTTCTCCCTGTGCACCGACGTCGGCTGGCCTATTGCGGACTTCTGGCAGAACCTGTACCTCAAGGTTGCGGGCGCGACGGCCTACAACCAGCTCGCCACCCATGCGCTGAAGTGGACGGATCCCACCGTCACCACCACGTTCAGCACGCTGGCGCAGCTCTTCGGCAAGACCGGCTACCTTGCCGGCGGCCTCTCGGGCTCGCTGTCGAACACGTTCCCGCAGTGCGTTGACAAGGTGTTCCCGAAGACAGGTAACCCGCAGGCGGCGATGGTCGTCGAGGCCGACTTTGTGGTCTCCCAGATCACCACCAACAGCGCGAACTACGCTGGTGGAACCACCGGGACAGGTGGTGCCGCGTGCACCGCGGACCCGACCAAGACCCCCTGCTACGACTTCTTCGGATTCCCGGCCCCGGCCGCGGACAGCGCCAACAGCACGGCGATCCAGGGGGCGGGTGACGTGGCCATGATGGTCAACAGCACGCCGCAGGCACAGGCCCTCATCAAATACCTGGCAGGGCCGGACGGCGCGTCGATCTGGGCGCACCTCGGCGGTTTCGCCACCGCCAACAAGTCGGTGCCACTCAGCGCGTACCCCGACCCGGTCACCAAGGCGGACGCGCAGGCGCTGGTCAACGCCAGCAGCTTCGTGTTCAGCCTCGACGACCTGCAAGGGAGCTGGGAGCACATGATGTGGGCCGACCTCATCAACTTCCTCAAGGACCCGAGTGCAGGCAACGTCACGGCGCTCGAGGCGACCATGGACACGCAGGCAACGGCGGGCCTCGGCCACTAGACCCGACGCGAGTGAGCGGGACTCCGCGCCGTGCGGAGTCCCGCTCAGAGGGACCTGAGCATGACCATCGCGATGTCAGCCTCGACAGCGGAATCCGGTGCACCTCCGCCGTCCTCGCTGCAGACCTCAGTGTCGGCGCGGACGCTCGGCGTCCTCGAGGAGATGCCCTGGCTCGAAAGCCTCGGCCAGCGCATCGGCGCGCTGCTGCAGCCGATCAGCGACCAGCGCTCGATCATGGACGTCCTCCACGGTCGCTGGCTCGGACACGCGCTGCACCCGGTCCTCAGCGATCTGCCCATCGGCTTCTGGGCGGCCGTCCCGCTGCTCGACGCGATCGGGGACGACGGCGGCGCCATCGCGCTGACGGCCGCGGGATGCGCGGCGGCCGTCGTGACGGCCGCGACCGGCACGGCTGACTGGACGGTCAGCGATGGCCGCGAGAGGCGCCTCGGCCTGCTCCACGGCCTGGTCAACACGGCCGGGCTCGCCCTCCAGTTGGGTGCGCTGGCCGCTCGATCCACGGGGCGGCGCGGTGCCGGCCGATTGCTCAGCTTCACCGGGCTCGGCGTCAGCAGCGCCGCCGCGTTCGTCGGCGGCGAGCTTGTCTTCGGGCGTGGCCTGATGGTCGACCACGATGCCTGGAAGGCCGGTCCCTCCGACTGGACAGCGGTGGCCGACGCCGCGGCCCTTGACGAGGGCCACACTAGGGCCGTCGACCTCGAGGGCCGCAAGGTACTGCTGGCCCGTGTTGACGGCGTGGTCTGCGCCATGGAAGACGCCTGCAGCCACAACGGTGGCCCCCTGTCAGAGGGAACGGTCGAGGACGGCGTGGTCACATGTCCGTGGCATGGGTCCCAGTTCCGGCTTCGCGATGGCGCCGTCGTCGGCGGCCCCGCGACCTTTCCTCAGTTGCGCCTGGAGAGCCGGGTGGTCGACGGACAGGTCGAGGTCCGGGGGCGTCCGGGCTGAGGGCCAGGCGCGGGGCGCTCGGTCAGGTCGCCGCCTGTGGCCAGCGCGGAACGGCCAGCCCGTCAGGGACCTCACTGCCGTACGGTGCGTACACGAGCACGTCACGCACCGACCACTCCATGTAGGCACGGAGGCTGGCGCGGAGACCGGGATCGTCGGGAAGCCCGGCATCGTCGATCGCGCCGACGAAGCACGCCACGAAACGCCGCCCCAGGTCGTCCATCGGTCCGTTGTTTGCATGGAGGGCGAGCATCGCGGACTGGCTGCCGCCCGACCCCGAGAACCGGGGTGGTCCGCCGAGGGCCTCAGCCCAGTACCACGCCAGCCTCTCGACGTGCATCGGGCTGATCCCGTGCGAGAACGGGTGGTTCAGCTCCGGGTCCTCGAGGCAGCGCCTGTGGTGCGCGGCGGCCAGAGCGAGGAACGCCGCCTCGCCTCCCGCCTGTTCGAAGAGCGATGGGCCAGCCATGCAGGCGATTATCCAAGGTGCGGTGACGCATGGCTCGGCGAGATGCATTCGGCGCGAGCCTGAACCGCCGCGCGGGACAGGTTTCCTATGCTCGACGCATGGACATGCAGTACCGCCGCCTGGGACGCTCCGGACTCAAGGTCAGTGTCCTCTCGTTCGGTTCCTGGGTCAGCTTCGGGGCGCAACTGGCCGGGGACAACGCGCGCGATTGTCTCGCCGCGGCATACGACGCCGGCATCAACTTCTTCGACAACGCCGAGGTCTATGCCGCCGGGAGGTCGGAGTCGATCATGGGCGATGCCATCGCGCAACTGGCCTGGCCGCGGCACAGCTACGTGGTGTCGAGCAAGTTCTTCTGGGGCATCGAGGAGTCCGTCAACACCAGCAACACCCTCAACCGCAAGTACCTGCTCCATGCCGTCGACGGCTCACTGCGCAGGCTGCGGCTGGATTTCCTCGACCTCATCTTCTGTCATCGCCCTGACCCCGAGACACCCGTCGCCGAGACGGTGTGGGCCATGCACGACATCATCGAGTCCGGCCGCGCGCTCTACTGGGGCACGTCGGAGTGGGGTGCGGATGCGATCCGGGAAGCCTGGGCGGTCGCCGAGCGCGATCACCTGCATCGCCCGGTGATGGAGCAGCCCCAATACAACCTCACCGAACGCACCAAGGTCGAGGAGGAATTCGCGCCGCTGTACGACGAGATCGGCCTCGGCTTGACCACCTGGAGCCCGCTTGCCTCTGGACTGCTCAGCGGCAAGTACCTCGACGGGATTCCCGCGGGCAGCCGCGCCACCCTCCCCGGGTACGGCTGGCTGCGCACGGAGCTCACCGATCCCGGGACCAATGGGCGGGTGCGGGCGCTCAAGGTGATCGCCGACGAGCTGAGCGTGTCGCTGGCGCAGCTGTCGATCGCCTGGTGCGCGGCCAACCCGCATGTGTCCACGGTGATCACCGGCGCCAGCCGAGTCGAGCAGATCCACGAGAACCTCGGGGCGCTCGACGCACTGTCGCGCCTCACCCCGGACGTGTTGAAGCGGATCGACGCCATCTTCTGACGCGTCGCGTCAGCGTCATCGGGCGACGTTTGACCTCCCTGCCATACTTGACAGCACCGTCAGGTTCCGCGTCAGCGAGGTGTCCCGTGCCCGTCATCCAAAAGTGCGACAACTGCGGCACGCCCACCGCCATCTACCGGCTGGCGGCGGTGATCCTCGACGGCCACATGGCCCAGATCTGCCCGCGCTGCCTGTCCACCGAGCAGGCGCGCGTCGACCTGCCCTACTCGCCACGCACCGACCAGGGCGCCATCCAGCCGAGCACGAGCCGCGACGCTTGGTAGCGGCCGTCGAGACGTTCGCCTCCCGTCTCGCCTCGGCCGCCGCCGCCAGCGGTTCGCTGCTCTGCCTCGGTCTCGACCCCGACGGCATGGCCGACGCCGCCGCCGCCGAGCGACAGTGCCATCAACTCCTCGAGGCAACCCTCGACTGCGTGTGTGCGGTCAAGCCCAACCTCGCCTTCTTCGAGCAGTTCGGCAGCGCCGGGTACGCGGTGCTGGAGCACCTCCGCGCCGCCGTCCCCAGCGACCGGCTGCTCATCCTCGACGGCAAGCGCAGCGACATTGCCAGCACCATGACCGCGTACGCACGCGCCCTCTTCGACGTGCTCGGTGCCGACGCGGTCACCGTCAACCCGCTCCTCGGCGGCGACAGCATCGCCCCCATGCTGACTCGCCCCGGCCGCGGCGTCTTCGTGCTGGCGCGGACCAGCAACGCGGGCGCAGCCGACTTCCTCGACCGCCCGCTCGGCCCGGGCGATGTGCCCCTCTACCGGCGCGTCGTCGATGAGGCGCTCGGCTGGGGCCCGGCCGGCGCGGTGGGCTTCGTGGTCGGGACCACCGCCCCCGACGCGGTCGCTGAGGTGCGCCGCCTGGCACCGTCAGCGCCGCTGTTGCTCCCCGGAGTGGGGGCCCAGGGAGGAGCGCTCGAAGCGGCGCTGGAGGCCGGCCTCGACGCAGACGGAGGCGGTGCGCTGGTGTCGGTCAGCCGGGGGATCGCGGCCGCTCCGCAGGGCGCCGCCGTCGCTGCGCGCGACCTGCGCGACCGCATCAACGCGGTGCGCTCCGGGGCCTGACGGGGTGGGCCGTGTCGCCATCGTTGAGGACGGAAGGCACCGCGGGCATATCTCGCAGGGGCACCCCGAGCGCCCCGATCGTGTGGAGACGATTCGCGCCCACCTCGCGTCGAACCCGGCCACGCGCGAGCTGGCACGGCTCTCTGCCGAGGCCGTCGACGACGACGTGTTGCTCCGTGTGCACTCACAGCAGCATCTCGACCGGGTGGCGGCGCTGTGCTCCGCCGGCGGGGGTCATTTCGACCTCGACACGTACGCGACGGCGTTCTCCGACGTGGCGGCGCGGATTTCCGCCGGCGGGGCCCTGCGTGCCGTCGATGCCGTCATCGTGGAGGGCTTCGATGCCTCTTTCGCGGTGGTGCGCCCACCCGGGCACCACGCCACCACCGGGCGCGCGATGGGCTTCTGCCTCTACAACAACGTCGCCGTCGCCGTCGAGCACGCACGCGCAACGCTGGGGGTCGCCCGCTGCGCCATCGTCGACATCGACGTCCACCACGGCAACGGCAGCGAGGCCACCTTCTGGAACGACCCCACAGTCCTGTACACCTCCCTGCACGAGTACCCGTTCTACCCGGGCACCGGCGCCCTCGCTGACCGCGGCGGCCCCGGGGCGGAGGGCCTCACCGTCAACGTACCGCTGGCCGCGGGGACGTCGGCGGCCGCGTGGCTGCAGGGATTCGACGACGCTGTGCTCCCGGCTGTCCGCGCCTTCGAGCCCGAGCTCATCGTGGTCAGCTGTGGCTTCGACGCGCACCGCGACGATCCCCTCGCCGACCTGCGCCTCGACACAGCCACGTATGCCGCCGTCGCCGAGCGGCTGGCGTCGCTCAGCGCGCTACCCGCCGCAGGGCGAACGGTGTGGGTGCTGGAAGGCGGCTACGACCTCGACGCCCTGAGGGCGTCGACGCAGGCGGTGCTGGACGCGCTCATCGCAGCGTGACCACGGTGCGATACCGTGGCACCGCCATGCGCATGCGTTGGATCCCGGTCGCGCTCGCCGTCGCCGTGCTGGCCGGCTGCGGCTCGGGCACCAGCGCACCGACGGGGATCGCCACCAATCCACCGGTGCAGGGCACCGCGTCGACAGGCGGAGCGACGCCGTCGGCGAGCCCGGCCTCTGGGGTGCGGACCGTGATCAGTACGCTGGGCCTCAACATCCGTGGGGCCCCAGCTCTCACCGGGCCCGTCCTGGGCACCGCCGCACAGGGAGCGCAGCTCAGCGTCGTCGGCCACACCGACCAGAACGGCGGCTGGTACCAGGTGCAGGGCCAGACGGTCAGCGGATGGATCACCGCCGACCCCTCGCTGAGCGCGGCCGGCCAGTTTCAGCAGTACCAATCGCAGGATCGCCAGTTCAGCGCGCTCTACCCGATGACCTGGACGTTCTCGGAGACAACCGCGGCGGCCCTCTTCCTCCCCATGACGGGCGTCCAGACGATCGTGGTCCGCAACGGGGCGCACACCGCCGACTTCGGGTCCGGAGGCGGTGCCGGCTTCGTCGGCTCCGGACAGCAGACCGTGGTGGTCTGCGGCGTCACCGGTGACCTCAACGAGTACACCCACCAGGGCGCCGCGGCGCCCGCGCCCGCGCCGGGCACGGCCGGGCCGCTGGCATTCCTGGACCAGATCCGCCTCCGCCTCGACGCCACGCACGCGCTGGCACTCGATTTCAACTACAGCGCCGCCGCGGACGTCGACGTGTTCAGCGCGTTCTACAACTCGATGACCTTCCCGTTCCCGCAGTGCCAGAAGCCGGCGCCAGCAGTGTCGCCGACCTGAGGCGGCCGATCAGACGACCTGCTGGCCGATGCCGTGCGAAAGAAGGGTGCTGTGAGCGGCCGACATGCCCACCACGCTGATCACCAGCATGGCGACGTAGGCGAGGCCGATCGCCGTGCGCACATATGACGGGAGCGGTGGCGGATCGAGGCCGGCGCGGCCGCGGCGGAAGCGGCCGACGGTGCTGAAGATGCCGAAGAGCAGGATGATGATCAGGAACGGGTTGATGTTCGCGCCGCTCGCCCAGTAGCCGCCGATGAGCACCACGAGAACGCCGATCCCCGCCACGTTGGCCCACTTCGAGACCGCGCTGGCGACCCGTCCGCCATCCAGGGGCGACATCGGGATGAGGTTGAAGAGGTTGACCAGGCACCCCCAGTACGCGAGAGCCAGGAAGAGGTAGCGAGTCTGCCCCTCGGGCAGCGCCAGCGCGAAGGCGTAGCAGAGCAGGGCCGCCCCCGTGCCCACCACCGGGCCGCCGATGGCGACGATCGCCTCCTGGCGCGCGTCGCGGAATCCGCGGGTGGTCACCACGGCGCCGAAGCCGAAGAGGAAGAAGGGGTTGGACACGGGGAGCTTCTGGGCGCGCGCGAAGATCATGTGACCGCTCTCGTGGATGGCGATGAGCAGGATTGCCCCCAGCCCGAACTGCCAACCGAAGAGCCCGATGTAGATGAGCAGCGACAGCCCGAAGCTGATGAACGTGCCGCTCAGCTTGCCGAACTTGAGCAGGACGAATCCGTACTTGAACGCCGCAGCAAGAGCGGCGAGGACGCCGCCCGCGAGGCCGCCGCGGCGCTGCTGGTTGCGGGGAGGGGCGCGGTGCATCGACGCGGGCGCAAGCGGCGCGACCGGCCCGCCCTCGGCGCGCCAGCTGTAGCCGTCGCCGCTGGGGATCAGCGCAGCGGGTGGAGGAGGGGGCGCAGCAGCCGGCGGCGCCGCCCATCCGTAGCCGCCCGGCGTTCCCGCTCCCGGGATCTCGTCTGCCATGCATTCATCATCGCACCGCCTCCCGGGACCGCCGACTCCTCAGTCTCAGCGGATCGCCACAAGCACGCGGTCGGCGAGGTGCTGCCAGAGCGTGTCCACCTCGGCAAAGCCTGCCTGGCGCAGCAACATGACATGGGCGGCGAGGTCTGCCTGGTTCTCGTGGTCGGGATGGTCATGGTGACGGAGGTTGCGCTCGGCGACCTCGGCGGCGAGTCCCGGGTCGGCGTCGACAGCTCCCCACCACTGCTCCCACGATTCGGCGGAGCCGCCGGCTGGCGCGCGACGCCGCTTGCGAATGCTCAGGGCGGCGGCGGCGAGTCGCGGTTCCGTCGCCGGCAGGGCCATGCCGTCGCCGTTGACGAACACCCCTCCCGGGCGCAGGACGGTGCCGAGATGGCGGTACAGACCGGCAAGCGCATCGAGCCTGAGCCAGTGCAGGGCGGTGGCCGACACCGCGGCGTCGACCGGTCCCTCCGCCTGTGCGCTCCAGCGTGAGCGCAGGTCGGCGTCGAGCCAGGACAACCGGCCACCCATGTCGCCGAGCGCGTTGCGACCGATGGCCAGGAGCACGGGGTCCATGTCGATGGCGGTGACGCGCGCCCCGGGGAGGCGTTCGATGATGCGGCGCGCCAGCGAACCCGGACCTGAGCCGAGGTCGGCGACGTGCGGGGCGGTGCCGCAGAGGTCCTCCAGCACGTCGATCATGGCCGTGAACCGCTCTTCGCGGTCGGGCATTTCGCGCCCTTGCTGGTCCTCCCAGCGGTCGAGCCACCTCGACCAGTCCGTCGCCGGCGCCTGATCAGTCATGACCGGACGTTCGCACACACACGACGTGTCGTGACAGTATTCGACGCTCATGCCAGCGACTCACGTGATCGGCCTGCTCCTCGGCGCCGAGGAGGACTGGCCGGCCGCGTTCGAGTCCCTGCTCGAGCGGGTGGCCCCATCGATCACGCAGGGTGGCGTGACCCACGAGTTCACGACCGAGCGGGTCACGATCGAGCCGTTCAACCTGCGCGCCGTGCCCCGCTATTCGCTGGTCATCGACCGCCTCGCCTGGTGGTACCACATGCCCCGCGAATGGCTCAAGAAGGTGGCGCTCATGAACGAGGTGCACCTTCTCAACAACCCGTTCACGTTCCAGTCGATGGAGAAGCACGCCGCCTACTGCGCGATGATGCGCCTTGGACTGCGCGTCCCCGAGACGTGGATGGTGCCCAACAAGGTGCCGCCGGACAACCCCCGTTTCGCCACCACCGCCGAGCGATACGTGCGCCGCTTCGACCTCGAGGGCGTGGCGGACGCCGTGGGCATGCCGCTGTACATGAAGCCGTTCGACGGCGGCGCCTGGGTGGGCGTGACCCGGATCGAGGACCACGCCGCCCTGCATCGTGCGTACGACGAGTCCGCTGAGCGGCTCGTGCACCTGCAGGCCGCGGTTGAGGATTTCGACGTCTTCGCGCGCAGCCTCGGCATCGGCGCCGAGACGATGGTGATGCGCTTCAACCCGTCGCGGCCGATGCACTCGCGCTACTCGGTGGTGCACAACTTCCTCGAAGAGGCCGCCGGTGATGAGGTGGTCACCATCGCGCGTCTCGTCAACGCCTTCTTCCGGTGGGAGTTGAACAGCTGCGAGACGCTCCTCAAGGACGGGGTCGTGTATCCAATCGACTACGCCAACGCCACCCCCGACCTCGCGGTCACCAGCCTGCACTACTACTTTCCCTGGGCGATTCGCACGCTTCTCAAGTGGGTCATCTTCTGCTGCGTCACCGGGCGCCGTCCCACCGTCGACCTCGACACCGAGAAGTACTTCGAGATCGCCGACCGCGAGGGCCTGACCTACGCCGATCGACTGAACGAGTACCGCAAGCTCGCCGACCGCCAGCTCGACGTGGATCGCTACCAGGAGTTCTGCGCGCGCCACCTCGCCGACGTCGATGAGATCACCGTCGACTGGGTGGAGAGCGACGACTTCGACCGCCTGCTCATCAAGACGGTGATCTCGACCTACCCCGAGCACGAGCGCGAGATGTTCCTCGGCCACTTCCGCGGCCTTCTCCAGCTCTGGGCACACGACCAGCGCGTGGCGGGGTCGGCGTAGCGGTGCCCATCGATTTCGTGTCCAGCGCCGGGCCCAGCCTGGGAGTCGAGGTGGAACTCGCCATCATCGACCCGGGCTCGCGCGAGCTCGTCAAGGGCGGCCACGAGCTGCTCATCGAGATGGGCGCGGGTCACGACGGCGGCATTCATCCGAAGGCCAAGGCCGAGCTCCTGCAATCCACGATCGAGATCATCACCGGCATCTGTCAGAACGTCGCGGAAGCGCGAGCCGACCTCGCCGCCACGCTCGAGGAGGTCACCGCCTACACAGAGCGCCGCGGCCTGCTGCTGATGTGTGCGGGGACCCACCCCTTCAGCAACCCCATGCTCCAGGAGATCACGCCCAACGACCGATACCGGCGCCTGGTGGAAGAGATGCAGTGGCCCGCGCGACAGATGCAGATCTTCGGTATCCACGTCCACGTCGGCGTGCGCAGCGGCGAGAAGGCGATCGCCATGGTCAACGCGCTGACCGCCTACATCCCGCACTTCCTCGCCCTGAGCGCCTCAAGCCCGTACTGGATGGGCCACGACACGGGGTTGGCGTCGACGCGGTCCAAGGTGTTCGAGGGGCTTCCGACCGCGGGGCCTCCGTGGCAGCTCAGTGGCTGGGCACAGTTCGAGCGCTTCATGGACACGCTCATCGCAGCGCACACGATCGCCACCATTCGCGAGGTGTGGTGGGACATCCGGCCCCACCCCGTGTTCGGCACGGTCGAGCTGCGCATCTGCGATGGCATGCCGACGCTGCGCGAGGTTGCGGTGGTGGCCGCGCTGAGCCAGTGCCTCGTGCACCGCATGGACACGCTCATCGACCGCGGTCACACCCTGCCGGTGCCCCGCGCCTGGGTGGTGCGCGAGAACAAATGGCGCGCCGCGCGCCACGGCATCGACGCCTCGATCATCACTGACGACGACGGCACGACCGTGCCGCTCCGCGAGGCGATCCCCGAGCTTATCGATGAGCTGATGCCCATCGCCCAGCATCTCGGGTGCGCAACCGAGCTCCAGGACGCACTGACCATCATCGACCGCGGTCCGAGCTACCTCAGGCAGCGTGAGGTGGTGGCGGACGGCGGCACGCTCATTGACGTCGTCGACAGCCTTGTCGCCGAGCTGCGCAGTGCGTCGCCACTGCCGCGCGGCCTCCCATCGGCTGCGGCCGCGGACGGTCAGCCGGCGTAGATCTGCAGCTCGCCGGCGAAGCGGTCAGCGATCTCGATGCACGCCGACAGCTCGGGGTGGCGCACGATGACCCACCCGTCGGAGAGCAGCGTCTGACGCCAGTCCCGGCGAGGCGAGCCCACCGGGAGCAGGTCGACCACGGTCACCCACTCGCCGAGCTCGCTGAGCAGCCGGCCCAGTCCCTCGATGGCGGTGATCCGCCCCTGACCGTGCGCCCGCTTGCACACCGCCGCGCTGTTGAATGCGCGCCTGACGTCCTCGGTGAAGCCGCCGAGCACAACCGCCTCCGCCCAGCGCGTGTAGAGGTCGCTGTCACAGGTGAAGTTCATGACGTCGACGGTGCGCGCTCCCGGCGGGCGCGCGCCGATCTCGCCGAAGACGACCTCACCGTCGTGTTTGCGATACCACTCCATGTGGGTGAAGCCGTCGCGAAAGCCAAGCGCGCCCAAGACCCCCCGGCCCATCGCCCGGCCGCCGGCGAGGTGTTCGACGCTCGGGTCGCGCAGCGCCAGCGTGATCGGGCTGATCCACTCCAGCGAGCGCGCGATCAGCGGTCGCGGCCGATACCAGGAGACGTTCTCGTAGAGCACCTGTCCGTCGGCGCAGATCGTGTCGAAGGTGAACTCCTCGCCGTCGACGAATTCCTCCACGCTCACGTCGGCGACATTCACGAGCTGAGGCAGCACCGCCTCGAGGTCGGCGGCGCTGTCCACGCGGAACGTGTGCGCCGACCCCGCCCCTGCGATGGGCTTGACGATGAGCGGGAAATCGATGTCTTCGGCAGCCTCGCGCACACCGTCGACGGTGCTGGCGCGATGGTGACGCGGGGTGCGGATCCCGGCGGCGTCGAGAACGCGCTTCATCTCCTCCTTGTCGCGGAAGGGGATCGTCTGCGCCACGGTCATGCCCGGCACGTCGAGCATCCCGCGCAGGCGCGCGGCCAGCATCATGGTCGGCTCCCACAGCGACTCAACCTGGTCGATGCGGACGTACGCGGCGTGCCGTCGCACGGCTTCGACGATGCCGTCCTCATCGCCGAAGGAAGGCACCTGCCAGTAGGCGTCGAGGTTCTCCTGGGCCATGGCAGGAAGCGAGGTGGCCGGCTGGTCACCGACACCGACCACACGCGCTCCGCTGGCGGCCAGTCCACGGACGAAGAACGGCATCTCCGCGGGGTACCCGGGCGAGATCAAGAGCACGGTGCGCACCGTCAGTCCTCGCTCATCTCGACGATCGCCACCTCGCTGATGCGGCGCAGTGCTGCCGCGACGGTGTCGGTGTCATCGGCACGGAGGATGACGTAGCCCTCACCCTCGTACGACTCGCTGCGCGGCTGCCCCTCGTGAGGAAGACGCGCCTCCACCACCAGGTCGCCCAGCTCGTGCTGCAGCGTCTCGAGGCCGTGCACGCCACGGACCACCCCGCGTCCCTGACCGCGCAGGTAGACGGCGCCCACGGCGTGGCGCCGCTCCGGCGGGTCGAACTCCCCGAGGATCTCCAGCCGCGCCCAGACCGTGTACATGTCGGCGTCGTGCGCGTAGGAGAGGAGCGACGTGAACTGCGCGCCAGGTGGCCGCGCGGCCACCTCGGAGACGGCGATGCGCCCCTCTCTGAGCCGGAACCACTCCATGTGGCTGAAACCGCTGTCCATGCCGAGAGCGCGCAGTGCGCGCGCGGCGCCGTCACGGATGGCGTCGAACTCGGGCCCCGCGATGGAGCGGGGGAGGAGCACCGCCCATTGGATCCACGGGTTCTGCAGCACCTCGAGCGGGGTCGGCAGATACCTCGAGACGGAGTGCCAGGCCACCTCACCACCGACGCAGACGCTGTCGAAGCTGTGCTCGGCGCCGCTCACCAGCTCCTCGAGGAGGGCGGGTTCCGACGGCGTCGGCGGATCGACGCGGAGCCACGCCGCCAGCTGGTCGGCGCTGTCCACGCGGAAGGTGCCGCGCGCGCCTGCGCCCGCCGGCGGCTTGACCACCACTGGCAGCCCGAGCTGGTCGGCGATCGACGACGCCTGTCCTGCAGACGTGGCAACCCCGTGTCGAGCGCAGGGCACACCGTGGGCTGTGAACACGTCCTTCATCCGCGATTTGTCGCGGAAGTTGCGGGCCACCTCGGCGCCCATCCCGGGGAGGTGAAGAGTGTCGCGTACCTCACCGAGGGGCACCTGCAACTGCTCGAGCATGCCGACCAGGCGATCGACGCCGCCGAGGTGTCGCGCCAGGGCGCTGGTGGCGCCGGCGATCTGGGCGGCGTCGACGCCATCGTCGACGCGCCAGTGCGCGGCCAGCTTGTTGCGGAGCGACTGGGGAAGCCTCTCCTCGGGGTCCTGGCTCACCACTGCCAGCCTCACCCCGGGAAGGGAGGCGGCCGCCTCGATGAAGCGCATCGTGGCGTCGAGCAGGAACGGCGCGACGAACACGGCGGTGGGCACGACGGCACCATACAGGCCCGCGGGCACCGCTGCGACGACCGCGCCGGTAGGATCGAGGCCGCAATGAACGTCATCTTCATCGAACCGGCATTTCCCCCCAACCAGCGCGAGTTCATGCGCGGGCTCGCCGCGGCCGGCGCCACCGTGATCGGCATCGGGGAGCGGCCGCTGGACCACCTCGACCCCGAACTGCAGGGCTGGATGCTCCACTACCAGCAGGTCGGCAACGTCACGGATGTCGACGCCGTCACAGACGTGGTGCGCTGGGTGCAGGAACGCATCTGGGTCGACCGCCTCGAGGCGGCGGTGGAGGCGCACACCATGGCGGCCGCCCAGGTCCGCGAGAACTGCACCATCCCGGGTACGTCGGTGCGCACCGCCTGGTTGTGCCGCGACAAGCCGTCGATGAAGGAGGTGCTGCGCGGGGCGGGCGTGCCCACCGCCGCGTCCACGGCGGCTCACTCGGCAGCCGAGGTCCGTGATTTCGCGGCACGGGTCGGCTACCCGCTCATCCTCAAGCCGCGTGCCGGCGCGGGCGCCTCGGGAACTGTCCGCGTCGAGAGCGCGGCCGAGCTCGAGGGTGCGCTGGCGGGTTTCGGCTCGGCAGAGTCGATTGCCGTCGAGGAGTTCGTCGACGGTCACGAGGCGTTCTACGACACGCTGTCGATCAACGGCGAGCCCGTGTACGACTTCGTCACGCACTACTACCCCAACGTGCTCGACGCCATGCGAACGCGCTGGATCAGCCCGCAGTTCGTGGCCACCAACCGCGTCGACACAGTCGCCGACTACGCCGAGGTGCGCGAGATGGGGCGGCGCGTCACCGAGGCCCTGGGGATCGGCACGTCGGCCACGCACATGGAGTGGTTCTTCGGTCCGCGGGGCCTGCGCTTCAGTGAGATCGGCTGCCGCCCGCCCGGGGTTCGCGCCTGGGACCTCTACGCGGCTGGCAACGACATCGACATCTACCGCGAATGGGCCAACGCCGTCCTGCATGGGCGCGTCGATCGCCCCCTGTCGCGACGTCGTGCCGCCGGCATGGTCGCGCTCCGCCCCGACCGGGACGGGCAGATCACCCACTACGACGGCGTCGACGAGGTGCAGCACCGATTCGGCGAACACATCCTCGATGTGCACCTCCCCGAGCCCGGAACGCCCACCCAGCCGGTGGAGGCGGGGTACATGGCCAACGCCTGGGTCCGCCTCGTCCACCCCGACTACGACACGCTGCGGGCCATGCTCGACTCGGTCGGGCAGATCCTCACAGTCCACGCCTCGTGAGCGTCGCCGTCCTGCTCGGGCCGGCCGGTCCCGGCGCGGTGGCGGGCGAGTTCGGCCGCCTCGGCGTCGACGGCCCGATCGCCCTGGTCACGGCGGGCTGGGAGGAGCGGGAGCGCAACGACGCCGAGCTCGACCGCGCCGTCGGGGGGGGCACACGCAACCTCGGGCTGTTCGGTAGACGCCTCGACATCCTCGAGAGTGACCCGGAGTACGCGGAGGAGATGCGCCGCGTGCGCACCCTGCTCACGTCGTTCCGCGAGGTGTACCTCGTGCAGTTGCGCCACGCGCTCCTTGGCGTCGAGGCTGTGCGTCAGCACGATGCCGGGGCGCGCCGCCTGTCGGGCGTTCAACTCGACGAGGCGATCGAGACCGTGCGTGCCCTCGACGAGCGCCACGCCGCCCGTCTCGAGGCGGTGCTCGGCGAGTTCTACGCGCTCTACCCACCGCACGAGCGCGCCGCGATCGTTTCCCACCGCGACGCCGTGGCCTCGATCGTCGCGCAGTGCTCCGCGGTGGCCATCGCCGGCGGCCACGTCGGTGTGCTCACGGACTGCCTGCACGTGTGCAACCTCGGCGCCGCCCTTGCCGACGTGCCCGTGGTGGCGTGGTCGTCGGGCGCGATGGCGATCACCGAGCGGGTCATGATCGTCGACGACCACGACCTCGGCGGCGTCCCCGATGAGGTGTACGGCGCCGGCATCGGCCTGGTCCGCGGCGTGGTGCCGCTGCCGGCCTCGGCGAGCCGGCTGCGCATCGACGACCGCAACCATCTAGCCCTCCTCGCCCGGCGGCTGGCGCCGCGCGTCTGCGTGCTGCTCGACGAGGGCGACCGCATCGCCGTCGTCGACGGTGGCCCCGCGGACCTCAGAAGCGCACGTGTGGTCGGGCCGGACGGCGTGGTGCGGTCGGCAGCGACGGCGGCGTGACCGCCACCTCGCCGAACGCGCCCCGGCGTCGCGCGCTCACCAAGCTGCGCGCCGACGGGGTGCGGGTCGCAGCCATCGACCAGCTCCTCGCTGAGAACCGCGTCCCGCTCATCGAGGGGGTCGCCTGCACCTTCCTCTTCCGCGGCCACGCCGACGGGGTCGCCGTGGAGCACGCCATCAGCGGCCTCCCCGCGCCACTCCCGCTGAAGCGGCTGCGGCGCAGCGACCTCTGGTACGCCTCCATCGAGCTGCCTCCGGGCTCTCGCGTCGAATACCGGCTCCTGGTCCGCCACGGCGATCGCGTCGACAACATCCTCGACCCACTCAACCCCGAGTCGGCCACCGGTCCGGCGAGCACGATGTCCGTTCTGCGCGCCGAGGGCTACACGACGCCGTCATGGGCGCTGCCCGACCCCGCGGTGGTGACCGGTGAGCTCACCGAACTCCGTTTCCACAGCAAGGCTCTGCGCCGCGAGGCCCACGTGACGCTGTATTCGCCGGCGCGGATGCGCCGCGAGCATCGCCTCCCCCTGCTGGTGGTGCACGACGGTGGTGACTACCTCAAGCACGCGGCCTTCGGGACGGTTCTCGACAACCTCATGGACCAGCGCACAATGTCCGGCTGCGTGGTCGCGTTCACCCATCCCGGCGAGAGGCTGCGCGAGTACGGCGCCAGTGCCGCGCACAGCCGCTTCCTCACCGCCGAGCTTGTGCCTCTGCTTGAGGAGCGGCTGCCCCTGCGCGCTGAGCCGGCCGGCCGGGTTCTCGCCGGGGCGAGCTTCGGGGCCATCGCGGCGCTCTCGGCGGCATGGCGGGCGCCGGGTTTCTACGGCGGCCTGCTGTTGCAGTCGGCGTCGTTCCTCTACACAGTGGTGGGCCGCGAGCACCAGGGCGGGCCCGCGTTCGACCCCGTGGTGCGCTTCGTCAACGCCATCCGCGCGCAGCCGCAATTGACGGTGGAACAGATCTTTCTCAGCTACGGGGCGTTCGAGCCGTCGGCCCAGCGCAACCTCGCCATGGTCGACGTGCTCCGTCGCATGGCGTCGGAGGTCAAGGTGGTGGAATCCCTCGACGGTCACACATGGACAGGGTGGCGCGACCATCTCCGTGACGGCCTCAGCTGGCTGTTCCCGGGCGAGAAGCGCTTGCTCTACCCCTGATGCGCCAGACTCCGCCCTCATGAAAAGGCGCGATCGCTGGTATTCGCCGCGGCTCGAGAGCGACGTGAGCGTGGTGCGGTGGGGCCATTTTGGGCGCCCGGTGATCGTGTTCCCGACCGCCGGCGGCGACGCCGAGGAGGTCGAGCGCATGCTGCTCATCGACGCACTCGGCGACCTCATCGAGGCGGGCCGTATCAAGGTGTACTCCTGCGACAGCATCGCCGGCTACGCGATGGTCCGCGGTGACGGCGACGCACGCTATCGAGCGGCGCTGCTCAACGGGTTCCACGGGTTCGTCCGCGAGGAGATGATTCCCGCCATCTGGGCCGATTGCGGGACACCGGGCGCCGACGTGGTGGTCAGCGGGGCGTCGATCGGCGCCTTCAACGCGATTGCGGTGCTCTGCCGGTACCCCGAGGTCGTCAGCCACGCCATCGCCATGAGCGGGACCTTCGACGTCGCCTCCTTCATCGGCCCCGACGCGGGCGAGGCGCTGTATTTCGCGACCCCGCTGTACTTCCTGCCCGGCCTGCAGGGGCCGGCCCTGGAGCGCCTGCAGCACCGCTTCGCCGTCCTCGCGTCTGGAGAGGGGCGATGGGAGAACATCGAGCACTCCTGGCGCCTCGCCGAGATGATGGGCCAGAAGGGCATTCCCAACCGCGTCGACCCCTGGGGGCCGGAATACGACCACGACTGGCCGACGTGGCGCGCCATGCTCCCCCACTACCTCAGCCAGGTGTCGTGAGCGACCTGACCGACCACCCGCTGCGCGAGATCCGCCTTGCCGTCATCGGCACCGGTGTGATGGGTGAGGCGATGATGGCCGGGCTGGTGGATCGGCGGCTCGTCGGCGCCGCGCGCGTGGTCTGCAGCCACCCCCGCGCCGAGCGCCGCGACGCGCTCGTCGCCGCCCACGGTGTCGGTGTCACCGCCGACAACGCGGCGGCCGCGAGCACTGCCGACATCGTGCTGCTTGCCGTCAAGCCGCAGATGCTCGCGCCCGTCCTGGCAGAGCTGCGCGGCACGTTGCGCGAGGACCAGCTGGTGGTCAGCGTCATCGCCGGCGCGAGCACACATGCGCTGGCGACGAACCTGCAGCACCCCGCGGTGGTGCGCACCATGCCCAACACGCCCGCGCAGATCGGCCAGGGCGTGACCGTCTGGTTCGCCACCGACAGCGTCGACGAGCGCGGCCGCGCTCGCGTCCGGGCCATGCTCGGCGCCCTGGGGCGGGAGTTCGAGGTTCACGATGAGCGCCAGGTGGCCATGGCCACGGCTGTCAGCGGTACCGGCCCCACCTACGTCTTCCTGTTCATCGAGGCGTTGACCGACGCCGCCGTCCATCTCGGCTTCCCCCGCCACGTCGCACGCGAGCTCGTCCTCGACACCATGTCCGGGTCAGCGGAGTTCGCACTGCGCAGCGGTCGTCACGTCGCCGAGCTCCGCGACATGGTCACCTCTCCGGGCGGGACCTCGGCCGAGGCGTTGTACGAACTGGAGAAGGGACGCCTGCGCACCGTCGTCAGCGACGCGGTCTGGGCGGCCTTCGAAAGAACCCTGCAGCTGGAGGCGCGGCTGGAAGGAACCGACACCGAGAAGGACCAGCGCCGGCGCCGCTGACGCTGCTCGTTCGCGGTCTCCGCGCACGCTCGCGCGCCAAGTACCCTTTGCGCCCATGAACTGCGCTTCCTGCGGGTCGCTGAATCGCGAAGGACGGCGATTCTGCGGCAAGTGCGGGGCTCTCCTGGCCAAGATGTGCGCGGCCTGCAACGCCGTCAACGACAACGACGAGAGCTTCTGCGGCCAGTGCGGCGCCGCCCTCGACGGGTTGGCGGGCGAGCAGCCTGGCGCCGCGGCGGCACCGGCCGCCGCAGATCCACTGCGCAGCGCGGAACGCCGCCACGTGACCATCCTCTTTGCCGACCTGGTCGGGTTCACATCGCTCTCCGACCAGCGCGACGCGGAGGACGTCCGCGACCTGCTCGGCCGCTACTTCGAGACGGCGCGCACGGTGATCACACGCTACGGCGGCACGATCGAGAAGTTCATCGGCGACGCCGTGATGGCCGTGTGGGGCGCCCGCGCGACCCAGGAGAACGACGCCGAGCTGGCCGTGCGTGCGGCCATGGACCTCGTCGACGCGGTGGCGGTGTTCGGCGAGGAGGTGGGCGCGCCGGGTCTGCGCGCACGAGCCGGCGTGCTCACCGGGGAAGCCGCGGTCAGCATCGGGGCGGTTGGCGAGGGCCTGGTCGCCGGTGACCTCGTCAACACAGCATCGCGCGTTCAGTCGGTCGCCGAGCCGGGGACGGTCTACGTCGGCGATGTCACCCGCGAGGCCACCGAGGCAGCCATCGTGTACGAGGACGCGGGCACGCACCAGCTGCGCGGCAAGGTGGAGCCGCTGCGTCTGTGGCGGGCCCAGCGGGTCGCCGCCGGACGCGGCGGCGCGCTGCGGGTCAGCGGGTTGGAGCCGCCGTTCGTGGGGCGCGAGCGCGAGCTGCGCCTCCTCAAGGAGTACCTGCACGGCACCGCTGAGGATGGCAAGGCCCGCCTGCTCTCCATCGTGGGCATCGGCGGGGTCGGCAAGTCGCGCCTCGGCTGGGAGTTCTTCAAATACGTTGACGGCCTCACCGAGGTGATCCACTGGCACCGCGGCCGCTGCCTCGCCTACGGGGAGGGCGTTGCCTACTGGGCGCTCAACGAGATGGTGCGCATGCGCGCCGGCATCGTCGAGAACGAGGCGCCCGACACGGCACGGGCCAAGCTGCGCGCGGCGGTCGAGGAGTTCGTCACCGACCCGGAGGAGCGCCGCTGGGTGGAACCGCGCCTGGCTCACCTGGTCGGGCTCGAGGAGCGCGTCGCCACCGATCCCCGCGACCTCTACGCGGCCTGGCGGTTCTTCTTCGAGCGCCTCGCCGCCAAGCACCTCACCGTCCTGCTCTTCGAGGACCTGCAGTGGGCGGACAGTGGCCTGCTCGACTTCATCGAGTACCTGCTGGAGTGGTCGCGGTCGTCCCCACTCCTGGTCGTGACCCTGGCGCGGCCTGAGCTCACCGAGAAGCGCCCGGGCTGGGCGGCAGGCAAGCGCGGCGTCACCGGGCTCTACCTCGAGCCGCTCTCGCCGGACGCGATGGACCGCCTTCTCGAAGGGATGGTCCCGGGCCTCCCGGAGGACCTCAAATCGCGCATCGGCGAGCGCGCGGCCGGGGTGCCGCTGTATGCCGTGGAGACGGTGCGCATGCTGATCGACCGCGGCCTGCTGGTCGAGGTTGGTGGCGCCTACCGGGCGGAGGGATCGCTGGACTCGCTGGAGATCCCCGAGAGCCTCCACGCGCTGATCGCCGCGCGGCTCGACAGCCTTCAGCCCGACGAACGGCAGCTTCTCCAGGACGCGGCCGTGCTCGGCAAGGCGTTCAGCACCGGCGCTCTCCGCGCCATCAGCGCACTTCCCGCCGACGCGATCGACGGCGCCCTCAGCAGCCTCGTCAACAAGGACCTGCTGGCCATTCAGTCCGATCCGCGTTCCCCTGAGCGGGGCCAGTATGTCTTCCTCCAGGACCTGGTCCGCGACGTCGCCTACGGGACCCTTGCGCGGCGTGACCGCAAGCTGCGCCACCTCGCCGCCGCCACCTACCTCGAGAGCTCGTGGAGCGACGAGGAGGAGGTCGCCGAGGTGGTGGCGGCGCACCTGGTCGAGGCCTACGACGCCGACCGCGAGGCCGACGACGCCGCCGAGATCAGGGCCCGCGCCCGCGACGCCCTCGTCAAGGCGGGCGACCACGCGGCCTCGCTGGCGGCCGCCTCGGCGGCGCAGCACTACTACGAGAGAGCGCTCCGCCTGGCTGAGGACGCTGACAAGGCGCACCTCCACGCCCGCGCCGGCCAGATGGCCTGGTTGCAGCTCAACGCCGTGGCGGCGCGCGCGCACTTCGATGAGGCTGAGGCTCTGCATTCTTCAGCGGGGCGGGTGGGAGCGGCGGCGCGCGTGTCGGTCCTGCTGGCGACGATCGACGTGTACGAGCTCAAGGCGGCCACTGCTGTCGCACGGGTTGAGCGCGTGTTCGAAGCACTCTCCTCGCACGACGCCGCCGACCCGGACCGCGAGGCCGACCTCGCCGTTGTGGCCGCTGAACTGGCGCGGCGGTTGTTCCTCCAGCGGGGATCAGTGGACGTCGCCCTGGAGCGGGTCGAGCTGGCCCTCGGCACCGCCGAGCGGCTCGGTCTGTGGGAGACGTTCTGCGAGGCGGTCAACACCAAGGGCCTCATCCTCGGTGGTCGCGGACGCCACGCCGAGGCCATGGCGCTTGTGGAGTGCTCGCTGTCGCGCGCCCTCGCACTCAACCTGCACAACGCGGCGCTGCGCGCCTACAACAACCTCGCCGCCCTGTGCCAGCAGACGGACCTGGTCAGGGCCCTCGCAATGTCGCGGGAGGGGGTCGCATTGGCCCGGCGCGTGGGTGACCGCCGCAGCGAACTCGCCTGTACCTTGGGCAATGTGCCCATCCTGGTCGACCTCGGCGGCTGGGACGAGGCGGTCCAGGTCGAAGCCGAATGGGTCGCCAACTCCGGCGAGGACCTCGCCGAGACGGAGCTCCCGCAGGAGTTGATCTTCGGCGTCTGGGTCCACCTGTGGCGCGGCGAGGTTGCCGCCGCCGAATCGCTCCGCCAGCGCCTCTCCGTCCTCTTCGACCGCACCAACGACCAGTACTCGGACATCTACCGGGCCGCCGAGGCGGCTCTGCTGCGCTCCGAGGGGCGCAGCGCGGACGCGCTCGCCGCGATCGGCCGCACGGAGGCGCTGGGCAATCGCCCCGTCGAGGAGCTGTACTTCACACGCTGGGTGCTGCAGGAGGCGGCCGAGTCGGCCTTCGCGGCGGGCGACCTCGATGCCGTGGCGTCCCTCTTGGAGAGCATCTCCAAACGGTACCGGCGCGGCCTGTCACCCTCGTTGGACGCCATGGTGTCGCTGAACGCCGCCCGTTTGGCCATCGCCCGTCGGCGCCACCTCGAGGTCGCGGCGCTGCTCCGCGACGCGCTCGACCTCTTCGAGTCCATGAAGATGCCCTTCTGGGTCGCAGTGACGCGCCTCGAGCACGCCGAGTGGCTCATCACGCAGGGCCGCTCGGCGGACGCCGACGACCCTCTTGCGCTCGCGTCCTCGACGTTTGCCGAGCTCCGCGCGGTGCCATGGCATCGGCGCGCCACCGATGCCGCGCAGGACGGGCCCACCGTCAAGGAGGCCGCCACCGCGATGCCCGCGTGACGGCCACGACGGCCGAGGTGGAGGGACAACCCGAGAAACGGGCCAAGGTCGGCTATCGCTCGCTCTTCGGGATTCGCGACTACAGGTTGTTGTTCGCCGGCCTGGTGACCTCGCAGAGCGGGTCCTGGGCATACAACGTCGCCCTCGTCGTCTACGTGTTCAACGCCACGCACTCGCCGGCCTGGGTCGCGGCCGCGTCGATGGCGCGCTTCCTCTCTGCGCTGCTGTCGAGCGCGTTCGGCGGGCTGGTCGCCGACCGTGTCGAGCGCGTCCGGCTGATGGTGACACTCGACACAATCGCGATGGTCGTGCAGGCGGGCCTGGCCGTAGCGGCAGCGCTGAATGCGCCCGCGCTGCTCATCATCGTGCTGGCGACCCTGACTTCGGTCACCACCGCCTCATACGACCCGACAGCTCGGGCCACGATCCCCGCCGTCGTCGGCGAGGAGCACCTCGCGGCGGCCAACAGCGTCCAGGCCGCAGTCGAGAACCTGACCATCATCATCGGACCGGCGATCGGTGGGCTGCTCCTGCTGGTCGGGCCCGCGCCGCTTGTCTTCGCCATCAACGCGGCCACCTTCGGTTTCTCGGCGCTCGTGGTCAGCCGGGTTCGGGCGCGGAGCGTGCCCGGGGACGCCACCGAGGGCGGGACGTTGGGCCCCATCCAGCAGATGGGGGTGGGGATCAGGGCCTTCTTCAGCTCGTCGACGGTGGTGGTGCTGGCCGGGTTCAGCATCGTCGCCAGCTTCCTGTACGGGACCGACACGGTGCTGTTCGTGGTGCTGAGCAAGCAGCAGCTGGGCACCGGCAGCGAGGGCTACGGGTACCTGCTCGCCGCGCTCGGCGTGGGCGGCCTGGTGATGGCCCCCTTCATGAACCGGATCTCAGCGATGCGCCGCCTGGGGACGATCATCGTGGCCGCCCTCATCGCCTATGGACTCCCCACCGCGCTCCTCGCCGTGGTCCATTCGCCGGTGCTCGCATTCGCGCTCGAGGCCGTGCGCGGCGGGGGCACCCTGGTCGTCGACGTGCTCGCCATCACCGCCCTGCAACGCGCCGTGGCGCCCGACGTCGTCGCCCGCGTCTTCGGCGTGTTCTTCGCGCTGGTGCTCTCCGCGATCGCGCTCGGGGCGCTGTTCATGCCGATCCTGCTGGGCGCCTTCGGGCTCACAAGCACGCTGCTCATCGTTGGCTTCTCGATCCCGGCGCTCAGCCTGCTGTCCTATCCCAAGGTCCGCCAGGTCGACCGCCAGGCGGTGGGCCAGCTCGCCGCCATCGAACCGCGCATCGCCGTCATGCAGCGCCTCGACATCCTCGGCGGCGCCAGCAGGGCGACCCTCGAGCGCCTCGCCCTGTCGGCGGTCGAGGAGACGGTGCCGGCTCGGCAGGTGATCATCCAGGAGGGCGACGAGGCGGACGACTTCTTCGTGCTCGTCGGCGGCGAGGCGGAGGTCATCGCGGCCGGGGAGGCGGGCGTCGCCCAGATGCTGGGCACGCTGACGCCGCCCAACTATTGCGGAGAGATCGGACTGCTGGCGCGCCGCCCGCGGACGGCGACGGTGCGCGCCGTGACCGAGTGCAGCCTGTACCGGATCAGGGGCGACGAGTTCGTCGACGCGCTCACCGCCGCGTCGCTGTCGGCGGCGACCCTCGGGGGCGCGCAGCGGCGCCTCGCGCGCACCCATCCCTCGCTGTCGATCGACCTCGCCCGCCAAGTGCAGGCCCCCGGGCCCGACGAGGCGCCGCCCACCGGCGGGCCGCCGCAAGAAGGCTAGTCAGCGGAGGCGATCACAGCTCGCGGCGGCGGAAGGCCAGGATGGTGAGCGCGACCACGGCCGCCACCCAGAGCAGGGACCACGCCAGGTACGCACCGGTGGGCGCGCTCAACGAGGTGAAGGGGTTGGCCGCCGCCTCGCGGCTGCCGGACGCCGCCGCAACCACCGTGGCCGGCTCGAGGTTGTAGATGGCGCCGCGCCAGAGTCCGTCCGAGGGCAGGAGCATCCGGCTGATCGTCCCGGTCGCCTCGATGGGCCCGTTGTGCAGGACGGTCCCGACCGCGCCGGCGACCCCCGCGATCCAGGTGATGAAGAAGAGCATCAGCGCGATGACGCCGGCGGTGATTCCGGAGAGGCGCACGCTCAGGCCGAGCGTCAGGGTGAGCAGCACGAGGCCCTCGGCGGCGACGAAGGCCGCCGCCGCGGCCGGGTTGGGGGGGAGGTAGCCCGTCGCCCAGTGCACCACCACGAACTCGACGGAGGTGGCGACCGCTGCGTACACGACGATCAGTGAGCCGAGGCCGAGCCATTTGCCCAGGATCACCTGGAAGCGCTCGATCGGGCGCGCCAGGACGGCCAGCGCCTGCCCCGACTCGACCTCGGCGGACACCGACTGCGCCGCCACCATGACGGCACCGAGGCCGAGGACTGCGCTGAACATGAAGAGAACGAAGATGAGCAGCTGGGAGGAGATCAGGGTCACGTCGGCGGGCGACAGCGGGACCCCCCGGTCGTGGAGCCCGGGGAGACGGCTGAACCCCCACCCGGTCAGTGCGATGGCCGCGCCACTGAGCACGACGAGGGCGAGCACCAGGCGGCGCCGGCTCACCTCGCGCACGGTCATCAGGGCGATGGTCACCACGCTCACGCGCCGGCTCCGTCGTCGGCGGCACGGAGAACCTCGAGGAAGCGGTCCTCGAGGGACTGCCGCTGCGGCTCGACGGCGTGGACCCGGCCGCCCCGCGCCACCAGGTCGGCGACGATGTCGGGCACGTCGTCGTCCGCGACGCCGCGCAAGCTGATCCACTCGCCGTCGCTGACCGTCTCGCCCCATCGTGCCAGCAGCGCGGGGAGGCCGGCGAGGCCGGTCACGCGGAGCCGCACACCGGATCCGCCGCTGAGGATCTCGTCGAGCGTGCCCGAGGCGATGACCCGACCGCGGTCGACGACCGCCAGGCGGTCGCACACCTGCTCGACCTCGCTGAGCAGGTGTGAGTTGAGGAACACGGCTGTGCCGCGGCCTCGAAGGTCGCGGATGATCTCGCGGACATCGTGGCGGCCCACCGGGTCGAGGGCGGAGGTGGGCTCGTCGAGGAAGACGATCTCCGGCGCGCCGAGCATTGCAACGGCAAGGCCCAGGCGCTGCTGCATCCCCTTGGAGAACGTGCCGACCCGGTCACGGCCCCGCTCGTGAAGCCCGACGACGGTCAGCGCCGAGTCGATCTCGATGCCGCGCTCTGAGCCGGGGACGCCGATGAGGCGGCAGTGGAACTGCAGGACCTCGACCGGCGACAGCCAGGCCGGGTACCGGAACAGCTCGGGCAGGTAGCCGACGCGGCGGCGTGACTCGGCGCGGCCGATGGGTTCGCCGAGCAGCCAGGCGTCGCCGGCGGTCGGTGTTGTGAGACCGAGCAGGAGCTTGACGGCGGTCGTCTTGCCGGCGCCGTTGGGGCCGAGGAAACCGAAGATCTCGCCCCGCGGGACTGACATGCTCAGCCCGGCGAGGGCCTCGATGTGACCGTATCTCTTGGTGAGGTCGACCGCGTGGATGGCGGGAACGGCGTCGCCGCCCGCGGCGATGGGACCGCGGGAGGCGACGGCGACCTCATCGGAGGGAACGGGCAATGTCGAGCACCTCGTTCTGGGACAGCAGGCCGCCGACAGCGTAGACGACCCCGTTCTTCTCCCAGATCACGGCGCTGCCGAGGCCGGTCGAGTCACCCGTCACGACCCCCTGCACACCGTCGATGGAGATGGTCTGGGAGGTCATCAGCCCGGCGATCACCGGGATCGGCAGCGTGCTCGAGGCGTTGCCGATGGCGCGGATCTCGGCGGCCAGCTGCGCGGACACCCCGGGCTGGGCGACGAGGAAGTCCTCGAGCTGCTGCAGGGTGGCGCCATTGGTCGAGGCGGCGGGACGCACGCTCTCGGCGATCACCAGCGTCGGCGTCGACGTCAGCGGGTCGCTCGACGCGGCACTCGAGCCGCCATACAGCGCGACCATCGCCGGCCCGGCGGTGACGGTCACCGTGGTGCCGTTCAGCCCGGCGGGGATGTCGGGCGCGGCCCTGCCGGCGCGTACCGCGGCCGCGTCGGCGGTGGCGGCGTCGAAGGTGAACGTGGCGCTGCCGTTGCCGATCACCTCCCAGCGCACGGCGGTGGGCACGTCGGCGCGCAGCACCGGGCGCAGTGCCTTCAGGCCGGTCGCCGCCGCTGCCTGCGCGGCGCCGGCGACCTCGCGCGGCTCCACGTTGCTGAGGTGCATGTGGCCGTACCCGGAGAGATCGGGCAGGCCGCTCAGGTCACCCACAGTGAGCGCCACGGGGGCCACCTGGGTGGGGGAGAAGATCGACAGCCACCCCGCCGCGTTGGCCGACACCACGAGGCCGGCCGCGACCACGGGCACGACCACGGCGCCGATCGCCCAGCGGCGCACGGCCACCCGCGGCGGCGTGGTCAGGGCGCGCCCGGCCTGCGCCCCCTCGGTGATGCGCTGGCGCAGGCGCGCCAGGGCCGCATCGGTGGAGGCCGTCGCCGCCTCGGGGCGGGCCAGCAGCGTTGCCGCGAAGGTCGCGTCGGCGGCGACGCCTCGCGCCCGCTGCCGGCAACGGTCGCACCGGTCGAGGTGTTCGCGTTCGCGGTTGGACCCCGCGAACCTGTCGTCGTGGACGCGCCGCAGCGCTCCGTCACTGAGATGCCGCACGTCCGACCTCCTTTCGCAGCGCCGCTTCAGCGCGCCGCACCATTGTTCCGACGGCTCCCTGCTTGACGCCCATCGCGGTGGCCACCGCCGCATAGCTGAGGCCGCTGTGGCGGAGCACAAGCACTGTGGCCGCCCGTTGCGGCAACCGGGCCAGCGCAGCGCGCAAAATCCGCCCGTCGTCGGCCTGCTCCGCTGCGACGGCGGGGTCGATGGTCTCTGCCGCGGAGGCGGCCAGCTGCTCACGCCGCGACCGTCTCCTGTCGGCGCGCAGGACGTTCAACGCGGCGTGCGCCGCGGCCGCGCACACCCACCCTCCCGCCCAGGCCTGCTCGCTGCAGCGGCGGCTGTGAAGGGCGAGGAAGGCGTCCTGGGCGACGTCCTCAGCCTTGCTGCGATCACCCAGGACGCGCGTGGCGATGCCGACCACTCTGGCGTATTCAGCGCGAAAGACGCGATCGAACGCCTTGTCGGTGATCTCGGCGACGGTGGGGGGGACGGTCATGCGCCAGACGGCCTCTCCATTCATACATGTACAGCACCGCCGACGCCCATCCTGTGACGCGACGCCGCGCCGGAACTCGGCTAGAAGTTGGCGTTGGCCAGCGGCACCGTGGCGTCGGGGAGGCTGCCGGCCTC